>Ga0070738_10001902_pt1 | contig 36534 bp, 33 predicted proteins | sample Coa_R2_2_FD_66446 | JGI IMG/M metagenome (GOLD analysis project Ga0070738, IMG submission 66446) | Surface soil microbial communities from Centralia Pennsylvania, which are recovering from an underground coalmine fire - Coalmine... | ecosystem: Environmental > Terrestrial > Soil > Unclassified ...
TCAGCTGTAGAAGCCTCACTGGGTTTCGAACGTTTTCGAGGGCTTTTTTCGCCCTCCTGCCTGCGATGGTGTGCCCATAGTCGGCATCCAGCCGCTCAAGCAATTCAACACTTTTTTCGAGCTGATTCAAGCGACCGTACAGTTTGGCCAGGTGCAAAGCCGCCCAGGCCCACTGGTCATCCGGTATTTTGTGCTTGAGCATCTCTTCGTACTCGAGGGCGGCGGCAAGATCATTGTGGAGGTCATACCGATAGATCTCAGCGATCTTTCCCATGACGTGAAACTCGTAAGGATGGGCCTGGAGGTACTCGCGCAACAGCCGGATCGCTTCGAGCGGTTGTCCGGCAGCTCTTACTTTTTGGGCCTCCTCCAATTCAGGCACGGGTCCGGTAGGGGTTCCCGCTTCGGCCATCCAAGCCTCGGCGCGGCTTCGAATAACCCCTCGAAGATCAAAACCACAAAGGATGGCAAGCACACCGATCGACACCACCAATAAGGTTAGGTACAAAACTGCGAGACCCGATGAGGCCCCGGCAACCTGGTGAACTACCCGGGTGTGTTCGCGCCAGTAACAGAACCCGACCGACGCAGCCACACCAACACAAGTGACATACGCTGCCGTTTTGCCGGATGCCTTCATTCAGGATCGGACGTCCGAGCGGCGGAATTGGTTTCGCCCAAAACCATGCCCTCAGCCACGGTCCAAAAATGACAACCTGTCATCGGGCTCGCCCAGGCTTGATGTTCCCCCGTCATCATCGCACACGACCAAACCACGGCTTGAGCCGGTGTATTCCTCATATCCCGGAGAAAACTCCTCCAATTCCCCATCGCTGACGAAAACAACGGTCGCATAGGAGCCGTTATGGCGCACGCGGTCGCCGGCATGAACCTCTTCACCTGTTGAGTAATGTAATGGCTCGGGGTCCATAAGGAGTGATTTATGGCCCAGCGTAAGCAAATATCGGTCCGGCATTCAATCAGAATCAGCAAATAGACTTTCGCCAAGGGAACGGAGCTGTATACTTGACGGGATGCTGCAAACTCAAAACCTGCGAGTCAAAGACGCTGTTCGGCTGATGACTCCCCGGGCTCTGAAAGCTGAACTGCCGGCCTTGGAAGGCAACAATCAGGCCGTGGTCAGCAGCAGGCACAGGGTCACCCGAATCCTTAGACGGTCCGATGCCCGCCTGCTGGTCGTCGTCGGGCCCTGTTCGATACACGACGTTTCGGGGGCTTTGGACTACGCGTCGCGATTGGTCTCCCTTCAGCGGGAATTCCGAGACCAAATGGAAATCGTCATGCGGGTTTACTTTGAAAAGCCCCGCACAACAATTGGCTGGAAGGGCTTCATAAACGATCCGCATCTGGACGGCAGCTATGACATCGAGACGGGCCTCAAGCGAGCCCGGCGCCTTCTTTTGGAGCTAACGGGCATGGGCTTGCCAACTGCCACGGAGTTTCTCGACCCTATCATTCCCCAATACATTGATGACCTGGTGACCTGGGCGGCCATTGGCGCACGAACCACCGAATCGCAAACGCATAGGGAAATGGCCAGCGGCTTATCCATGCCAGTCGGGTTTAAAAACGGCACCGACGGAAGCCTGCAGATTGCGCTCGACGCCATGATCTCAGCGCGGGCGCCTCACAGTTTCCTCGGCATCGACCAGGACGGCGTTACCAGCATCATACGGACTATCGGCAATCCGGTCGGTCATATCGTGTTGCGGGGAGGAAGGGCTCGCCCGAATTATGACGCCGCGAGCCTTCGGGACGCTGAGCAGCAATTGGAGAAAGCGGGATTACCGCCGGTGCTGATGGTGGATTGCAGCCATGCCAACTCCGGAAAGCAGCACGCGCGGCAGGAGGAGGTGTGGCGTAGCGTCATCGAGCAACGTGTCGAGGGCAATCAAGCGATCATTGGCACAATGCTCGAAAGCTACCTTCACGAGGGCAATCAGCCATTTCCCCGGCCTCTTAAGGAATTGGGCTACGGGATTTCCATCACAGACGCGTGCCTGGGATGGGAAGCAACCGAGCGAATGCTTCGGTGGGCCAACGAAAAACTCGCGGCCGGAAAGCCAGCGGCGTCCGTCATGGGTTAGGACGCGCTGGCAACCCTTTGCGCGGGCGCAACGTTCCGACCCAACCATCCTGGCTGCAATCCGGGATTGGCAATCGACTGCGCAAGGGGTAAAAAGCAACCAACAAGTATGGATGAGGCGGATGCCGATTGAATGAATCTTCCGAATAAGCTGACTATTTCGCGGTTTATTCTGACGATTGCGTTCCTGGCCGTGCTGCCGATCGAACAAACGATCGCGCTGGTGTTATTCGTTGCAGGCGGCATCAGTGATTTTTTGGACGGATACATTGCCCGCCGGGACAAACTGATTACCAACTTCGGAATTCTGATGGATCCCCTTGCGGATAAGATCATGGTCTGCTCGGCATTCATAGCATTCGTGGGGCTGGGACTTCTGCCTGCCTGGATGGTCGTCATCATTGTCGCCCGCGAACTCGCAATCACCGGGCTGCGACTACTTGCCGTCTCTAAAAATGTCGTTTTGGCCGCTGAAGGATACGGCAAACACAAGACCATCTCTCAGATTGTGGCCATCATTTCGATCCTGGTGGGACTGAGTTATCGGCACTGGGGCTCCTTTGGAACCGCTATTTTCGGATTCGAGGTTTTTGGGTCGCCATGGCTCACCTGGTTTACGCGGGTTTCAACTTGGGTTGCCGTGGCTCTGACCTTCATCTCGGGCTGGCTGTATCTGTGGCGCAACCGCGCGCTCTACCTGGACGACATGTGAGACTCTGGATCGCCCAGGGCTTCGGCATCGGCCGGGTCCCATTTGCGCCCGGCACATTTGGCTCTATTCTCGGTTTGGGCTGGTTCGCCGTCCTCCTGCTCACAGGCAAGCTTTGGCTGTATTTCCTGGGGACCGCCGTTGGCCTCGGACTCTCCGTGTGGCTGTGCGGTTATGGGGAGGTTGTCCTCGGGCAAAAAGATCCCGGTTCAGTGGTGTTCGATGAAATCGCCGCAATTCCAATCTGTTTCCTCTCGTGGGTGAGCTTCTACTCATGGAAGACGGGCACTTTTCCGGCCATGCAAGTGTTCTTCAAAGCGCATTGGCTAAGCACAATCGGGGTGTTTGCCTGCTTCCGCCTTTTGGATGTCTGGAAACCCTGGCCAGTGAGGCAGAGCCAGGTTTTGCCTGGCGGCTGGGGCATTACCGTGGATGATTTTTTGGCCGGCATCTATGTTGCAGTGATCGTGCTGGTGATCGTGTCCTGGACGCTTTAGCAACCGGCACCCACCGTGAGAGCTTGTGTGATTTTCAATCCAGCCGCTAAAGGCGAGAAAGCGCGGCGCTTCAGGAAACACCTGGAAGAAGTTGGCAGGGGGGCGATCCTCAAGCTGACGACCGGACCGGGTGATGCGCGCCGGCTTGGCTGTGAGGCTGTCCAGGAAGGGTTCGACACGGTCATCGCCGCGGGGGGTGATGGGACGGTTAACGAGGTTCTGAATGGCGTGGGTGACGCGCCGAAGGGATTTGAGACCGCCAGACTGGGGGTTTTGCCGTTGGGAACGGTAAATGTGTTTGCGCGGGAGTTGGGCATTCCTTTGAACCCGGTCCGGGCCTGGGCATGTATTCAGAAAGGCAAAGAGATTCACGTTGACCTTCCACAGGTTCATTATCACGCGCAGGGAAAGGAACAGCTTAAGTACTTCGCACAACTGGCCGGTGCCGGACTGGATGCCCGCGCTGTGGAACTGGTCGCGTGGGAACTGAAAAAGAGGGTCGGGCCCCTGGCATACGTGATGGCAGGGTTGCAGGCCCTGATGGACTCACCCGCGCAAATCACGGCCACCGGGGGCTCACATAAATCGAGCGGGGGCCTGGTCCTGATCGGCAATGGCCGGCTTTATGGCGGGACTTTCCGAATCTTCCCCGCAGCAGACTTGCGGGATGGCATGTTGGATGTTTGCGTTTTCCCAAAGGTAAACTGGTTTACCCTGGCGCGATGTGGGCCGCAGTTGCTTTTGCGCGGCACTCTTCCATCGTCGGCGGTCGAGGTCTTCCAGGCATCCAGAATCGAATTAACCGCAAAGACCCGCACCCCAGCCGAGGTGGATGGCGAACTCCTTGGAGATCTACCCGCCACGTTCTCGCTTGCAAAATCAAAGCTCCGGGTGATCGCACCGTAAACAAGACCACCGCCGCCCATAACGATTGCTTTAGCCAGTTGCGCAATAGAGCGCAATGCGTCACATTTCCTCTACTTCATTTAAACCAGCAACGAACTATGAAACGACGCTCATTCCTGAAAACGGTTGGCAGCGCTGCCGGCGCGGCGGCGTTGGGAGTCCCCAGAGTATTTGGAGCAGAATCGACTAAGAATGGGAGTGCCCCCCTCCCTCGAAGGATTCTCGGGCGAACTGGTGCCAGTCTCTCAATCGTCGGGTTTCCAGGGCTATCACTTACGAAATGCGGACAGCAGGAGGGTACTGAGGCGCTGCATCGCGCTTTCGACCGCGGAGTGAACTATTTTGACGTCGCTCCCAATTATGGAAATGGCGATGCAGAGATAAAAATGGGTGTAGGATTGCAGGGGTTGGACCGGAGCAAGTATTTCCTGGCGTGCAAAACGCACAAGCGAGACCAGGCAAGCGCCCAGATGGAATTAGACCGGTCGCTGTACCGCCTCAAGACCGATCACTTTGACTTGTACCAACTCCATCACCTCGTTACGCCGGCGGAGGTAAAGCAAGCACTTGGGCCAGGAGGCGCCATGGATGCGATTCTCAAGGCGAAAGACCAGGGTAAGATCAAGCACATCGGCTTTTCAGCTCATACAACCAAGGGGGCGCTCGAGGCAATGAGGACGTTTCAGTTCGATTCGATCATGTTTCCCATTAATTTTGTCGAATTCTACACGCGCGGCTTCGGCAAAGAAGTTATGGCACTAGCGAATGAACAGGGAGCGGGGCTGATCTCGATTAAGCCAATTTCTTGGGGCACATGGCCGAAGGAAGGCAAGAAAAACCGTGAATGGTGGTACCGTTCCGTGGAGGAACCAAAACAAATCGATCTCGCAGTGCGTTTCGCGCTGTCCCATAAAGGCGTAACGGCGGCCATCCCAACCTCGTTCATCGATCTCTTTGAAAAAACGGTCGAGGCGGCAGCCTCTTTCCGGCCCCTGGATGATCAAGGTGCCGAGGAACTCAAACAAATGGCCGCCAACAGGGAATCAATTTTCCTGAATGAGGAAAAGCAGGTTGCAATGAACCATCCTCATTCAAACCCGGAATACTCATCCGGACGAAACTTAATGGCGGGATAATGTCCCGCTTTGGGCCGGGCAATCGAAAGCGATGCAACCGACCAAACCATACTCGGACCCTGTGGCCATTTTTTATGGAACCTCAGTGTCGCCGGCATCAAAGAACCAATGACCCTATCTGAAAATCAGCTGTTTGAGAGATCCATTGAGTTTGCATCTTCGATATTCATTACGGCCGCAGCCCTCGTTTCAAGCGTGTCGTTCGGCGCTGAGCCAGCCGCGTCTTCCACCACGTACCGAGTCTACTTTGGCACTTACACCGGCCAAAAAAGCAAAGGCATTTACGTCGCGGAGTTTGACTCTTCCAGCGGAGCGCTTAGTGTGCCCGAACTCGCGGCTGAAACTCAAAATCCAACTTTCCTCGCCGTCGATCCGGAAGCCAATAACTTATATGCAGTCAATGAAGTCGCGGGTTTTGGCGACGGGAAATCCGGCGGCGTAAGCTGCTTTCACTTGGATCAAAGCACCGGAAAGCTGGCCTTCGTCAACGAGGAGCGTTCCGGCGGCGCCGGACCCTGCCACCTTGCAGTAGATCCGAAGAGCCGGTGCGTTCTGGTCGCAAACTACGGCAGCGGGAGTGTGGCCGTTCTGCCAATCGAACCTGGTGGCCGGCTCCGGCCCCCATGCACTTCGATTCAACACCACGGCTCTAGCGTCAATCCTCACCGGCAAGAAGGGCCACATGCCCACTTTATCACGTGGGATCCCGCCAACCGATTTGTCCTGACGTGCGATTTGGGTCTGGATAAAGTCCTTTTCTACAGGCTCACACCAGATCTTTCCTTGATGCCCGATGACCCGCCCGCATTTGCTTCACGACCTGGCTCTGGCCCAAGGCACGTCGCATTTCACCCGAACGGAAGGTTCGCCTTCATCATCAATGAAATGGCCTCCACGGTGACCGCTTGCGAGTACCAGTCGGAGAAAGGAGAATTCAAAGAAATTCAGACCATCAGCACACTCCCTGAACAATTCAAGGGCGAGAACACTTGTGCCGAGATAACGGTGCATCCCTCCGGCCGCTGGGTCTATGGTTCGAACCGGGGCGCAGACAACATCGCGGTGTTCGAATGCGACTCAATTTCAGGCCGACTGCGAACCGTCCAGCACCAGGGCACAAATGGCAAAACGCCGCGACATTTCACGTTGGATCCCACCTCAAAGTGGCTGTTGGCGGAAAATCAGGACTCCAACAACGTCGTCGTGTTTCGAGTAGATCCCGAAACGGGAAGGCTAGCCGCCACGGGGCGAGCGATCGAACTTGGGAGTCCGGTTTGCGCAGTGTTTGTTAAAAAGCGTTAGTTCTTTTTAAGCAAACCGCCCAGTCCCTTCGTCACCTTTCCCGCGGCATCGGCAGCAGTATTGCCAAGGTCTTTGGTCAACCCCGTAGCGTTCTTTCCCAGATCCGCTATTGCGCCGGCGGCGACCTGCGCCGCCTGCTTTTCGATTTGGTTCAGGACGACCTTTGTCAATTCGGCCACAGTTATACCATCAGGCCCCTGGCCAAGACCCGTAAGGTGAATCTCCGGCAGTGCTACGGTGGCGGACTGGCCACCAAGCGCCGTGACGCTCACATGAATCTTTCCACCCGAAATGAGGAAGTCGTCAACCTGCAGCTTCCGGCTGGCGTTATTCTCTTGTTTGGAACCGGAACTCGAGGAGCCACTAAACGATTCTACATTTGCAAGGATCTTGCTCAGGTTGTTCCCCTTAAAATCCGTCTCAAATGTGATCTCTGGCGCTTGAACGTTTATCGAACGAATAATGACCTTGCTGGAGAATACAGAACCGGGCGCGATGGCAAGGCTGGCAGTTCCGACCTGTATCGCTGAAGGGCTTTTGAATCCGCTGGGGTTGCCCACGAATAGGCCTTTGAGTTTTCCGGAGCCCGACAGAAGGGAGAGGCTGGCAGAATCCAGTTTAACTTCCACTTTGGTCAGCAGAGGGCCAACTGTGTCAACACCTCGTTTCACCAGGTTGTCCATAAACAACGCGATGCAAACAGCCGCGAGAATCAACAGCGCCAAAGCTGCGATTGTTAACCGGACGAGGAGCTTTTTCATAGTTTTGTCGCGAACGGGTTGCTCTTTAAGTGCACTGATTTTCCATGGGAGTCAACTTGAGAGAATCTCCTTTACAACTTCAATAAGGTCGCTGGCCTGATACGGTTTGGCTAAAAATCGGTCTGGTCTGACAATGGCGCCGTCGAAAATGTCGCTTCCCACTGTCCCGCTGATCAACAGGATTCGCTGAGCGGGCTCGATTTGACGGCATCGTTCTATCAATTCCATGCCATTAATCGGTGGCATGGCATAGTCGGTAATGACGAGGTCCGGACGCGGCTGCGCTCGTTCAAATGAGTCCAGGGCCGCCAGGGGATCACGGAATACACAGACGCCGTAGCCGGCGGACTCAAGGATGACGCTCGCCAGGTCCAAAAGCATCGGTTCATCGTCCACCACATAAACCAACGGTGGGACGACGGTGTCGGGTTGGGCGCGGGTGGGGTGGGGGTTGGGCATGGAAGAACAGACTTTGCTTCAATAAACACTCAGAGAGGCGGAGTCGCAAGTTGGCAGTGCGTTGTTGGCGCGCCTCGATTTCAAGTGCAACGGGCGATTCCACCTTGAAATTGGGGGGTTCGCCCGTATTCTTGGTTTAGAACTCGAGACAGGGCCAATTCGTTGGCCGGGGCACGTTGAAGTAAGATGCTCATGTTCCAGAAGATGCAAACAAATCGCCGAGCGTGGCAAAGTTTTGACGAGATGCGGACTGCCGCAGAGGAAGGAGACGCGGCGGCTCAATGTTATCTGGGAATCTGCTACCAAACGGGACAGGGAGTGCAGCAGGATTATCAAGAGGCGGTGAAATGGTTTCGGCGAGCGGCTGACCAGGACGATTCTTCAGCGCAATGTTATCTCGGGTTCTGTTATCAAACGGGGACTGGCGTGCCGCAGGAATTTGGTCAGGCTGCGAAATGGTTTCGAGAAGCGGCAGAGTTGGGGGATCCAGCAGCGCAGTTCAACCTTGGGGTTCTTTATGAGACCGGCCAGGGTGTCGCTCAAAACTACACCGAAGCGGTAAAATGGTATCACGCCGCGGCCGAGCAGGGTGAACCGCAGGCCCAATTCAATTTGGGAGTCTTTTACGAGACGGGGCAAGTGGTGCCGCAAAATTTCGAGGAAGCCGCCCGGTGGTATCGGCTGGCCGCAGAACAGGAGTGCGCCCCGGCCCAATGCAATCTGGGACTTTGTTACGAGACCGGCCGCGGGGTGGAAAAAAACGTCCGGGAAGCGGTTCGGTGGTTTTGCCGGGCGGCGCGGGCGGGCGACAAGACGGCGCAGCACAACCTCGGGGTGTACTACGCCACGCTGGAGGCGGCAGAAAAAGCAACAGCGCAAACGGATGCCGAAGAAGGGGCCGCGGCGACACCCGTCGAATCGTAGCCGTTTAGGTTCGGGCGGCGCCGCTCTTTCTCTTTCAAGTGGGTTCACTTCGGTTCGTTGGGAACCCGATTTGCCCATTGACTCGGGGAGAGTGTTTGGTGAACGTAGCGCTCCATTATGGAGCAGCGTGTGCGCAGAGCATTACTTTCGGTATCGGACAAATCGGGTTTGATAACGCTGGCCGGGCGCCTGGTGTCAGCCGGGGTGGAACTTATCTCGACGGGAGGAACCGCGCGGGCCCTGAGAGAATCGAATATCAAGGTGACGGAGTTGAGCGCCTACACAGGGTTTCCGGAGATGCTGGACGGGCGTGTAAAGACTCTGCATCCGAAGGTTCACGGCGGGCTTCTGTTTATTCGTGGGAATTCCGAGCATGAAGCGGCGATCCGAGCCCATGGGATTGAACCGATCGACCTGGTTGTGGTTAACCTTTATCCTTTTGAGCAGACCGTGGCGCGGCCGGGGGTAACGCTGCCTGAGGCGATCGAAAATATTGATATCGGCGGCCCCTCGATGTTGCGAAGCGCGGCCAAGAACCATGAGAGCGTAACGGTCGTGGTCGACCCGGCTGATTATGCAGAGGTTGCGGATCAGATTGCAGCCACAGGACGGACAACGCTGGAATTGCGGCAACGTTTGGCCGCGAAGGTGTTTTCCCGGACAGCGGCCTACGACGCGGCAATAGCGGCCCACTTAGGGCGTTCGTTTTCGCCGGCCGGCGCGACGGTTCCGCCAGCGGCGCTGGCCTTGCAAGCGCCTGCGGTTCAAACTTTGCGGTATGGTGAAAACCCTCATCAATCGGCAGCGCTCTACGGCAAATTCAAGGAATACTTTCAGCAACTCCACGGGAAGGAGCTTTCCTACAACAACATTCTGGATTTGACCGCCGCAACAAGGCTGATTCAGGAGTTTGCCGGCGACGCGCCTTCCCTGGCGATTCTCAAGCACATGAACCCCTGCGGGGTCGGGCAGGGTGCCGAACTGCTGGAGGCGTGGAACAAGGCGTTTGCCACCGACCGCCAGGCGCCGTTCGGGGGAATCATCGCAGTTAACCAGGAACTGGACGAAAAGGTTGCGGGCGCAATCTCGGAAATTTTCAGCGAGGTTATCGTAGCTCCTTCATTCTCGGGGCCCGCGATGGATCTGCTGTCAAAGAAGAAGAACCTTCGACTCCTCCGAATCTTGAAGTCGGCGAAAGGAGTCGACTCGTGGGAAATCCGGGCGGTTGGGGCCGAATCTTACCTGGCCCAGCAGTGGGACAATGAAGGGACGAGTTTGCAGAATTGGAAGACTGTGACGAAACGGCAGCCGTCCGAGGTGGAACGGGCCGCAATGACATTTGGATGGCGGGTGGTGAAGCACGTTAAATCCAACGCGATTGTTTTTACGGGGCCGGATCGGACCCTCGGCATAGGTGCGGGCCAAATGAGCCGGATCGACTCAAGCCGGATTGCGGTATGGAAGGCGGGCGAGGCGGGACTTTCCCTGAAGAACAGCGTGGTGTGTAGCGACGCGTTCTTTCCGTTTGCAGACGGATTGGTGGCGGCCGCGGAAGCCGGCGCCACGGCGGTCATACAGCCCGGCGGATCGATGAGGGACGCCGAGGTCATTGCGGCGGCGGACCAGAGGGGGATGGCAATGATCTTTACCAGCGAGCGACATTTCCGGCATTAGCCCGCGGTCCAGAGGGTTACCTGACAAGCCAATAGAGGACAGCCAATTGGGCCAGGAACACTGCGGTAATAATGCCCCAGCACATGGCCTCGCCAAAACGTAACCGGCTCTGGCGCACCTCGCCGATCCAAAACTGGAGCCGGACAACTCCCAGTTCAAGGATGTCCCCGTTGCGCAACCGAGTTCCGTCGCTGGGCTGGCCGTTTACTCTCACTAAAGCGTTAGGATGAATTCGCAGGCTAAATCCTTCCCGATCCAACTCCAGGTCAAGGTGTTGCTCCCAAACACCTTCCTCCTCCAGCCTGAGGTCAGAGGAGGCGGCGCGACCGAGCCGTACAGGAAAACGGCGGGCAACCCAGGAGGTGCCCGCCATTTTGCCAGAAAGGATACGGAATTGAACCACTACCAGAGGGGGCCGCGGCGCGGAACGAAGATGTCATCCCCAGGTAAAACCTCCAGGTCGAGATTCGGGTTCCTGATGGCCTTTTTGCAGTTGATCTTAATCTTCTGACCATTCGCGCGGGTGAGAATAACTGCTGTTTTTCGGGCAAAGTCGGTGAAATCGTTGGCGGAAGCAATGGCTTTCAGCACCGTGATGCGGGAAATATAGATTTGACGATTTGGCATCTTGACTTCGCCGCGCACATAGAAGAATTGGGTTTGCGTCTTCGGACTGATACTTACGGTCATTTTGACGTAATACCGCGGGACGTACCAGTCATGGATTTCTCTCTCGAGTTGACCGCGAGTCTTGCCGGCGGCGACGAAAGTTTTTCCTTCGAGCAAAGTAATCGTGCCATCTTCCTTTATCCGCTCGTCGCGCTGCGGGATTGTGACCGCCATATCCGAGAAGTCCACGGTTACGGTGTCGCCGACGTGAAGAGTGTCGAGGGTGTCGATGGCTGCGCCGCCACCCGAACCGCTTCCACCGGAAGCAGCGCCAACCGATGCCAATTGGGTTCCGTTGGGGTCAGGCGTGCCGACGGATTGACTGTCATTCATCCCGGTCTTGCACCCCGTTTGCAACCACGCTGCGAATAGTACGCTAACAACGACTCCCCAACGCCCGCATAATCTGCTGACTTTACTCATTTTCTTGCCTATCACTGTCAGTATTTCTGCTTGATGTCCAACCTGCTTTTCTCTTCGGCTCCATTTTGAGATTTGGGCGCGGGGGCCTGCTCTTCGTTGCGGGAGTAATACTCATGATAATAACCGCTGTAGTAATAGTAGCTCTCGTCCTGAGACATGTTGATGTTGTTCAGCACGATGCCCGCGAGATTGCCGCCTACCTTTTCAATCATCTGCTTGGCGCGAATATTCATCGGCTGCGGATAGCGCCGATACTGGATGACCTGGACGGTCATGTCTACTTCGCTGGCAAGGATCGACGCGTCGCTCACGCCCATAACCGGGGGAGAATCGAAGAACACGAAATCGTAGTGCTGCTTGAGTTCGGTGATCAAATCCCGCATTTGGGTGGAACTCAGGATGCCCAGCGAACTGCTTGGCAACTTGCCGCTTGCCATGAAGTCCAACGTGGGAAGGCTTGTGGTCTGGATGACTTCCTCGAGGGTGTTCTGTTTGAGGAGGTAATTGGTCAGACCAATGTTGTTGGTGACGCGCAACATTTTGTGCAGCGTGGGCCGCCTCAAATCCGAGTCGACAACGATTACGCGTTGCCCACACTGGGCGAAAACGGCTGCCAGGTTGAAAACGGTGGTTGATTTGCCTTCGCCGGCGCCGGCGCTGACGACCGCCACGGTGTTCAGCTTGTCGTCCTTGCGCGAGAACAGGAGATTGGTTCGCAACACGCGGTACGCCTCCGCATGCGGGCTTTCCGCGCCTTCGTGGAGGAGGACACCGACGTTCTGGGGGATGACTCCCAGGACGGGCGAACCGAGGGACCGCTCGACGTCGTCGATGGTCTTGACGCTGGTGTCGAGGTACTCAATGAAAAATGCGAGACCCACGCCGACGACCAAACCAATGACGACGCCCAAGGCGATGTTGAGCGGCTTGTTTGGCCGGACTGGGCGCAAGCCGGCTTTGGCATTGTCCACGATTTCCACCATGGAATTTTTGGGCAGTTGGAGGTCCGTTTTCTCCATCGCGATTTTGGTCGTGAGGATTTGCCGGAAGCGAATGAGCTCTTCCAAATCGTGTTTGGCTTCGAAGTACGGCCTCATCTTGTTGGCCGATTCGACATCGGAATCCTGAGCGCGAGCGACCTCGTTGCTCAGGGCGGACAATCCTTCGGCCGTGGATTCGACTTTGGCCTGCAAGCCTTTGAGGATTCCATGGGTCCGATCCGTAATCTTCTGCCGCAAATCCTCTTCCTGGGCGACAAGTTTGAGCACTTCGGTGTGTTCGGGCCCCAATTCCTTGCGAATGGAAACGAGCTTCTGTTCGACCAGGGCGATGGATTCGAGAAAACTCCTCAACTGGTCATCCTGCACGCCGATGGTGGGGATGGTCTGGGTGAGCTCCTTCGGCTCGAGTTTTTCGAGGCGATCGAGAAGGGTTCTTTGCTTTACGTATTCGGTGAGGCTATCGATGCGCAGGGCTTCGATGTGCCGCAGCGTTTCAGCTGTAAGGAGAGTGGTGGGCATGTCGGAGGAAACCACGGCGTCCGGAACTCTGAGTTGGACGCGGAGGTAATCGACATTGCTCTGGGCCTGGCGCACCCTGCTTTCGTATTCGCCGACGCGGTCTTCGAGGGATTTGATGCCTTCGTTGCCGAACTTGCGACGGGTTTCAAGGCGGTAAGCCTGGTAGGTTTCGGCGATTTTGTTGGCGATGCGCGCAGCTTCATCGGCATTTTCGCTGTAGACACGGATCTCAATCAAACTGGTATTGCGAACGGGGCGCAGATCGATTTGCTTTTTGAGCACGCTCATCGTTTCGGAACTGGTGAATCTCTGGCCGGCATTGTAACGCTTGCCCCACACCTCGTTCAGATTGAGAGCGTCAATGACCTTGTACAACACGACCTCAGACTGGATAACTTCGAATTCGGTCTGGATGAAATAGGGGTCGTAAGTTCCGAGCGATTGCTGGCCGGCGAGCGTGGTGATGTCAGACTGGTCCCGCTCGACTTTAATCCGAGCCATGCTGGAGTAGGACTCCGGCAAAATGAAGGTGACGAGGGTGGCCGTAATTACCACCAGCAGGAAGACGGCAAGGATAACCGTTTTCCTGATGCGGATGATCCTCCAGTAATCCAGGAAGTGAAGCTTTGTATCCGGAGCGGGTTGAGATTTGAGAGGATCCATAAGTCAGAAAGAAAAGGGGGGCCAGTCATGACGCCCAGCCCCCCGGTCAAAACATCACTGAAGATTAGTACGACGCGGTGACACCGATGTAAACCCGGTTGCGGTCGAAGGTCCGGTTCAAAGCCGAGCTGGATTCCAGCCGGTCGTAATTATAGCCGACTTCGGTCGAGAAGTACTGGTTGAAACGGTATTCGAGGTTCAAGCCGAGCAGGTAATATTGCTCGTCGTTGCTGTTATAGGTGCCGCCCCGGTATTTCGAGTTCTGGAATTGCCCGATCACACTGGCAATAAAATGCGGGGTGATGGCGTGATTGAGCGAGAGGTAAACCACGGCGGATTCCGCGTCTAGCGTGGTTGTGCCCGGGAGCCCGGCCCCGACAACGTCGGTTGCGTTGCGGTCGTAGGAAACGCCACCCTCGACGTAGCTCAGAGGTCCGTAATTATAGCGCAGCGTGCCGTTCACGTAGGGAGTCCAGCTGGTGGAGCCAATGCCTGAAATCGCCGCATTGTTGTTATAAAAATCGGTGTAGCTGGCGCCCACGCGGAGGGCTCCTTTGAACTGCGGGGAGAAATTGTGTTCGATACCGGCATAACCGGTGTGCTCGCGGCTGTCGCGGCTTTTGCTGTAGACCCGTGAATCGCCAAGGAACGGATCGAGATAACCGCCGATGACTTCGTTCGCGTTATAGGAGACGTCCGTGAACTGGTAACCGATCAACGCCTTGGTTTCGGGCATGATCTGCATTGTGCCTTCCAGATGGGCACGATTCTCGATGCGGTTCAGGGCGCCAGCGAGGCTCGGCTGGTACAGAGTTCCGCCATCAGCCAAGGGAACCGCGACGGCCCCGCGATCCTTGTAATCATAAAACGCGTTGTCGTACCCGGCCCCAATCCCAAATTCCGGGGTGAGCTGGGCATCCACGCCGATCATTCCGTGGTTGCGGATGTTATTGCCCGAAACCCGCTGGAACGTGGAGAAGGTATTGCCCGCGCGCAACAGGTCGGGTTCCTGGCCGATGACAAAAGAGTCACTGACGTTCGCGGCGACTTGCTCGTTAAACGCGTGAGTCAAGCCCGCGTTAAAAGTGAAGGTGTTGTCGTTATGCCCGGTGCTGTTGAGGGGAATTCGATCGTAGTGCCTAAACGAGTAGAGGGCTCCCAGAGTGACAGTGGTCTGGTCGACGGACCAAGCCAGGGCCGCGGAGGGGCTCACCTCAAACCCGAAACTATCCCGATGCACACCGGGAGGCAGCGTGACATTGTTGGGGACGGTGGCAGTGTTATCGTCATAGAAACCGCGCAACGTGGCGGAGATGCTCCAGGGCTTGGAGGCATCCGGAGCTCCGAGAGCCTGGGCGGAAGCTGTTTGAATTCCCGACGCACCAATGGCAACCAAACCGACTGAGGCAACGATTTTTTTCATAGATTAGTTTTAGCTTTGTAGCACACCCGAGAAGCGGTGCCAACAATAAATCCTGAATGTTTGTATCGAACCAGTTATCCCGCGTCAACCAAATCTTCAAGTTTTTTCGCACTCTACGGGAAAGCCAAACCCGGCCATTTTCAGCCGCTTCTTTGACAAAAAACTGCTGCCGGACAACTCCCAGTGCGCGAATCGGCTTAGTCGATAGACAAGCGAGTGTTCAAAGTGTTCAAAGTTTTTTTAAGGTGGCGGTTGGAGCCAGTCCCCAGAGGCGTCAAAGGCCTCAAGTTGCACTTTGCGCGGACGAAAATCTTGGCTTGGCGTGAGCTTTGCCTTTAGCAGTTCAGCTCTTTTTCACGTAAATGCTGCCGCCACTGGTACGGAGCACGACGGGTTTGCCGCCGCCGTTGACGGGTCCTTTCAAATGACTGCGGTTGGGTTTGCCTGTTCCGGAAACCGGCAGATCACTGTGCACGGTGCCACCAGAGGTGGATGCGTCCAGGTCAAAGGCTGAGTTGTCAGGTACTCGAAGGGTGACTCCGCCGCCGGACGTGCTCAGTTTGATTTCGTCGGATAAAGGCGCGGAGAAACTTCCGGAGATGGAACCGCCTGAGGTGGACCCTTCAGTTTTGCCGTTCACATTCTCAATGGTGATTCCACCCCCGCTGCTCTCGACGTGAGCCGGTCCGCGAAAATTCCGCACCGTCACCGGGCCGCCGGTGGTGTCGCCCTCCAGAGATCCCGAGCCGCCCAGGACCTCAATGCCACCTCCGCTAGTCTGTAGCTTCAAGGGTCCGTCACAATCGGCAACGTGAATTCCACCACCAGACGTCCTCGCGTTGACATCGCCGTGCAATCGCGCGAAATGGAACCCTCCGCCGCTCGTCTCCGCTTTGACGCTGGCAAGGTCGCTTGCGGCGATGCCTCCGCCGGAGGTGCGAAGCTGTGCACTGAAGGACGCAGGGACGCTAATGGTATACTTGGCCTCGGTGCGCTGATTGCCCTGCCACAAGCCTCGCAGCTTGCTTTTGCTGTGCGAAACGACGGTCACGACATTGCCGTCCTGGGAAAACGAAACCGGGTTTTCGCGGAGGAAAGCTTCCTCATCTTGCTTGCTGGATCGGGTCACCTTGCGCAGCACCTCTACAGTCACTTCATTTGAAGCGTTGGTGGAGACGTCGATGGAACCGAAATCGACTTCGACGACGATTTTGCCGCCGGGTTGCGCATTGAATTGTTTATTCAAGGTTTCCTGTGTAATTGCAGAGGCAACCAGGGAACCGGCCAAGAGAAAAACCAGGGTTGTTTTCATGTCCTGTTACTAATGACCCGCAAGAAACGAATAAGTTTCAAAAAACGGTAAATGGCGTGGGAAGGATGAGGCACACCAAGAGGCAGAGACGCCACGAAAAGCAGAAAAAGGGGATCCCGGTTCTTACCACCTGACTCCCGTAAGCGCACAATTGCCCATTTGTGAAGTGGCCTTATGAGCGACAGCACCGACACCGCACCGCGAGAGTTTTCTGATTAGGGACTGTGGTATGTTCGTTAAGAGCCGGCGATTGGTGAGCGCCTTCGCCAAAATATGTCTGGAGGATTTCGCCCGCTGCGGGTAAACTTCGGTATGGACCCAGATCCGCCCAGTCAACCCAGACGGTGGACCAACGAAGAACTGCACAAACTGTTTCGGGACTATTTCGACGGGCTTCCGGGAATCTGTCCAGTTTGCGGCAAAGAGGTCGGCATGATGATGGATCACAAAGGCGGAGTGACCATGCTAACGATCCGCTGCCGCGGTTGTCACAACTCGTCGGTGGTCATGTCGTAACCCCGTACGGCCCGGCGGCCGTGGCAACGAAAGAGCCGGGGTCAGTCCGTCACGTTTTCCCGCGACTGCTTGCGAAAAAACTGCGAACCGACCCCGCTGGTCAGCTGTGGTCAATTGGCGGCCGCGCGAGTTGGCTTGCCATTATAGTACTGGTCCATGATTTCTTCGATGCTGGAGAACGCGTCGGCAAACGTGTGCGTAATGATGTACGAATTGATGAACGCGTCGGAATGACACATCGTTCTCAGGCGGTTGATGCAACTGACACTGGTCACCTTCACAGCGTCGCCAATTTGGTTCAAACGAGCGGCAATTTTGCCGCGGTCGCCCGCGTACAGCCAGTAAAGGTTTAAGAACGTGACCGCGACGGCTTCGTCCATTTCCATAAATGGATGAATGCCCTTGAAGTAGGCGCGGTATTGTTTGGCGTCTTCGCAATACTCAAACAACGCCATGTTGCTGATATATTGCAGAGCCCGTTGCAAGGTGGTTCGTGAGGCGTAGAGCATTCCATCCTTGGAAACGCAGACGGCCAGCACCTGGTTGAAGGACATAAAAGCGTCCAACTCCTCCAAGAACGGCAACAGAGGTTTCATAGCCGAACACATTACGTCCTGGCCTCGGTACGGACAGACGTTACAAGTTTTGAAATTTTCATCCCTGCGAACCGCCTCAGGCAGTTTGTCCGGGCTTCTCCAGTACTCGTCGGCCAATTGTTTGATTCGTTCTTTGGAGAAGTCCATGAACCGGCCGTTTTCGAAGAACAGATACAACCCTTCCTTTTTTAACGCGTTCAAATCGATGCCGGGAAATGTATGATCAGCCTGTTCGCCCATGTCCTTTGTATCGGCACAGTCTAAAGAGACTTTAGCACCCGCCGGACGAGTGAGCACCGGACCGCAGGAGACAATCTAATAGTTCGTGGATCCTTAGAGGCTTTGCCGCGCGCAGAACCCTCTGCGTCTGAAGGGTCTTTGCGTCTCCGGGATTTTGATCGGGCCTCAGCCGCGGGGAAGCCGTCCCTCACGGGCGTCGCCAAATATTTTGAGAGAATAACCTGCACGGGCTCACCGCACGAATTGAGCGCCCGGAGCTTTCAACCGGAAGAACAATTGCGGGAGGGCGATATTGTTTGTGTACGGGCTCGCGGCGCTGGGAACGTTGGTAAACGGGCCGCCGGCATTGGACGATGATTGCAGCACGAAAGTTGGGTCGGTCCAGGCGAGCACAATTGCGCCGGGCCTGTTTTGGACTGAGAGCGGGATCGGACCGGTCGAGGGAAGTGTCGAGAAGATCCAGTTGGCGATGAGAGCATGGGCCTTGGTGGTGGGATGAATACTGTCCCAAAACAGGTAATCGCTACCGGGCCCGTTGGAGCTCTTGTCTGAGAGGTTTGAGTCTTCCAGCGCGCCGACGGTGGTCTTGCTGAAGCCGTTCGCGGCGGGGTTGGCGAAGATGTTGTTGAAGTTGGTGAAAATGTCCGGAGCGATGAGATCGAGGTTTGGGCGGCCGGGGCGAAGGTTGTTTAATGCCTGCAGCAAGTTCGCGTTGTAGAGAACAATTTTCCCCCCGAGATAGCTTTGGTACGAGGAAGGGAGCGGGTTGGCGGCCGGGAGTTTCGAGAGGTCGGGCAGATTGGGGACGATAATGGTTCGAGCGCCCCTGGCGTAGAGCAATGCAACCGCGTTGGTGAGGTTATAAACGGCATTGCTGATGACTCCGGCCCAAAACGGGTCGTTCTGCGTGCCGGTGGGACTGACGTTCTTAATGAAGTCGTTGCCGCCGGACCAGACTGCGAAGATGGCGGTGGCCGCATCCGAAGGCGGTTGAAAGTTTTGCACGGCCAGCAAAGCGCCCGCGGTCAGAGAACCCGAATCGGCGTAGTTGTTCGTCTGAACATAGGCCAAACCGAGATTGGTGGATATGTATTCGACCCACAGCGGCCCGTTGGAAAAGCGGCCATTGAAATAATTGGATCCGGGAGCAGGATTATTGCCCGTATCTGTGAGGCTGTCGCCGAACGCGTACAATGCGTTGTAAGCGCAGCCGGTCGGGGCAGACCAAAAAAATAAGACACAGCCGAGCAGGCACGCACATGCAACGGGGCTTCGCAAACCTGTCCGGCGAAGGCGAGGGCAGGAACAAAGCCTGAGAAGGGATTTCACGAGGACGTACTGTATGCAAACAAGCGTTCCTGGTTCAAGGCTGCGCTTTCGAGAATAAAAGACTTTGGATTAACACATTACAACAGACGAGTTTCGGCATGACCGGCAACGGATCGTCAGCATGCCAACACCGTCTTTGTGATCCATCATCATGCTGACCTCATTGCCGCAGACGGGGCATACTCCTGGAAGTTTCCGGAAATACTCTGAGTAGAGCTTGTGCAGTTCGTCGTTGGTCCATCGCCGGGGTACATCGAGCCGATTCGATTCCATGGTGAAAAAGTAAGGGGCGGGAGCGAAACGGGCTAAAACACATTTTGGCGGAAGTTGAGCAAGATTTGGTGTCACTTATTCGTCACCCCCACAGCGGGGTTCGCCGGGACGCCGCCTTTCTGGGCAGGAGGAACCCTGTGAAACCGTTACATGCATTGCGCGCGAGGTTTTCATTGCCAATTGGGGGGATTCCCTTTACCATCAGAAAAAACCCGCACGCGAAAGGACAGCTTATGTATTTCGGCGTCGATTATCATCCTGAACAGTGGGTCTTCCCGCACGGGGGCACAGCGGAAAATCCGGAGGCGGCATGGGAACGGGATGCCGAACTGATGCAGAAGTCGGGGGTGAGCGTGGTTCGGATCGGAGAATTTACGTGGGGGCTTTGCGAACCGGAGGAGGACCGATACGAATTCGAGTGGCTGCGGAAGGTGATGGATTTGATGGGGCGCGCGGGGATCCAGGTAGTGCTGGCGACGCCCACGGCCGCGCCACCGATCTGGTTGGCGCGCAAGTATCCCGACATTTTGCCGATAGATGAGAAGGGGCTGACGATCCACGAAGGGACCAGGCGGGCGGCGTGCCTGAACAGCGATGTATATTGGGCGCGTTCGAAGAAGATCGTGAGCGAAATGGCCAAGGCCCTTGGAACGCATTCGTCCGTAATCGCATGGCAAATCGATAACGGGTTGGGGGGCAATTTTACCGAAGCATCGTTCAACGAAGCGACGCGGAGGGATTGGCATGCGTGGCTTGAGGCCAAGTACGAAACCATTGAGCGGCTCAACGCGTTGATGGGCTTGCGCCACTGGGGGCAGGTAGCCCGGCAATGGCAGGAGGTCCCGATGCCGATGTCGGCGCCCACGGTGCACAACCCGGCGCTGGTGCTGGATTGGTGCCGGTTCTGCAGCGATACGATTGTTCAATTTGTCAGGATGCGAGCCCAGGTGCTGCACGAGTTGAGTCCCGGCCGCCCGGTGACCACGAACCTGCGCGCGTTGCGCCATCGTTTCGACCACTTTGACGTCGCCGAGGCAATTGATTTCGTCTCGATCGAAAGCACCGCCGCGATTAAGGCAAAATCGGCCGAACTGGCGTGTGAAATAGACATGCTCCGTTCGCTCAAGAAAACAGATATCCGGACGCCGGACGGCGATTGCGGTTTCTGGGTGATTGAACAAAAGGCGGGCAACGTCAGCTGGCAGGAAGTGAATTCGCTGGTGCGTCCTGGAGTGCTGAGGATGTTCACGTACCAACTGGTGTCGCGCGGCGCGACTGCGATCGTATTTTTCCGATGGCGTCAACCACGGTTTGGGTCCGAAAAATTCCACGGCGCAGTGCTCCCCCATTCCGGGAAGACCGACGGACGGATCTACAAGGAAGTGGCGCACCTGGGGGATGAGCTCAAATTGCTGGGACCGGCTTTAAAGGGAACGTGTGTGCGGGCGGAGTGCTGCATCCTGTACAGCCACGACAACGAATGGGCACTGTCGCAACCGAATCAGCCCAACAAATTTTTCAGTCTGCGGGAACACATTCAGCTGTTTTACACGGCGCTGCACGACCGGAACATCGCGGTGGATTTCGCGCGGCCGGCGGAGGACCTTTCCCAGTACAAGCTGGTGTTCGCGCCCTCGCTGCATTTGCTGGCGGGGGGCGAGGCCGACCGGCTCAAACTGTATGTTCAGAACGGCGGAACCCTGGTGGCCACTTTCAACACCGGGCTGGTTGACGAGTACAACATGGCACCCGACTCAGGTTACCCGCATGACCTGACGGACCTGTTCGGCATGGAAGTGGTCGAATTCGATCCGTTGTCATCGGGAGAAGAGAATCACCTGACGTTTAAAGGCGTTTTCCCGACGAGTCACTTGCACCCGGCGCGCATCTGGTGTGACCTGATTGAGCCGAAGGAATGCCAGGTCCTGGCCACCTACGCCAAAGATTTTTATGCGGGCCGGCCTGCAATGACGTTGAACTCGTACGGGTTGGGCAAGGCCGTTTACATCGGGACCCAAAGCCATCAGCAATTCTACGGAGACCTGGTGGTTTGGCTGCGGCAAATGTGCAATTTGCATCCGCTGCTTAAAGTTCCCGACACGGTTGAGGTCAGCATGAGGCAACGAGACGACACGCGGGTGTTTTTCTTATTGAATCACCAGAACTCGCCGGTGAGAATTCAGTTTTACAAACCGATGCACGATTTTCTCACAGGAAACACTTTCACCGGGAACTACGATTTGCAGCCTCACGGTGTGCTGGTCCTGGACGAGCACACCACGCCCAAAACCGCCTGACGCCGTCGACGGATGCTGCGTTTTCCCTATCAGCACGTTCCGCCGCTTGGGCCCGGAAAGAGGTCCTCACGCCAGAAAGTCCTGGCGCAATGGCGCCGCACCGATTTGGCGCCGGTCGAGAAGGCCAACGTGTTCCGGGCGATGCCGGCCGGGGCGGTTTTGCCGAAAGTGCTTTCCGAGCTTCGCATCGATCGGAGGCGGGCCGAGGCGGAGATTCTGAAGGTGTGGAATCAACTGATCGATCCGATCCTGGTGGCGCATGCGCAGCCGACAGGGATCCGCAAAGGAACATTGTTCGTCACGGTTGACAGCAGCCCGTGGCTGGATGAGATCGTCCGGTACCGCCGCAAAGAGATTCTCGATCGGCTTCAACACAGTTTTGGGCGGGACCTGATCGCCAGGATTTCGTTCCGGGTTGGGTAGCTTGGGGGCGGTAGGTATTCACCCCAGTTCTCGTGAAGGCTCCTGGTGACACGATCGGTCAGCAACATGGGCCAAAGCCTCAACGTGCTTCTGGTGGAAGATTGTGAGGACGACCTCCTGTTCTTCCGTTTGGGGATTGGGAGGACAAGGGAAGTAGCGCTTACTCACGTTCTGACTGCGCAGGAGGCGATCGATTTTCTGGAACGCGGTCCGCTGCCTGATCTAATCGTGATGGACCTGATGCTGCCTGGAATGTCGCTCGACGACTTCTTGCGCTGGTTTCGCTCCAACCCGAGAGTTCAATCCATCCCGATTGTCATCTACACGGGTGCGCCCAACGTCTCCGAGAACTTAACTTCACTGGTCAGCAAGACCTTCTTCAAATCGGGAGATCTGACCAACACGCGATCGACCGTGCAGGAGATGCTTGACATGGCCAGGCCACACAGAGGCGGACTGCCTAGCTCCAATTGATAGTGCTGGTGGCACTCACGCCATTTCGGCTCCTTAAGACGTCGTGATTGGGGAAAGCGTCAGGGAAACTGGATTCGGTTGATATTAGCGCCAAAGCACCAAGGAGGGTTAGGGAAAAAGGGGCTGGAGCCGCCAACAGAGTCTCCGGAGTTCATCAAGGCCTGATGGAGTTGAATCCGAGTCAATTCTAAAACACTGCCGTCGGCGAGAGCTATGTTGCCTTTGGCGGCATGCATCGTAGGGAGCCAGCCGACGCCGGCATTGGCCACGAAATTGGTGCCGAGGGCGACTTTGAAATCAGGAGCATAAGTGAAGGGCGCGGTACAAAAGCCTTTATTGGGCACCAGGTTGCCGTCGGACCCCAGGTTATGGTCTCCTGTCAATAGCATGCGTGGGTTGATCTGGCGGGCATCGACACCGAGAAAATAGCTTACATTCAGGTCGTTGGTGAATGGAACTGCGTTTGTCAATCCCGGGGACAACGCACCGGCGAAGGTCGTCGCCGGAAGGCGCGACTCATTCTCAGCGGGACAAATCAAGACTTTCGGCGAAACCAACTCGTTCGAGAGACACGCATAATCCCCAAACACACCGCGCGCTGCCGTTTGTGTTTGGGCGATAACTCTTAGCCCAAGGTAATCCGCATAGCCGCCGTTTGCGACGGTCACGCGGGACGGAAAGGCGTCCTGATGGTCCTGTCCCCAAATCTGCATGGCCTGGGCGATCCCTTTCAGGTTGTTGACGCAGTAAACGCGCAATGACGGCGCTTTGGTCCGGGCAAAGGCTGGGAAGAGCGCGGCCGCACAAACAGCGAGCATCGCGATGACGACCAACAATTCAACAAAGGTAAATGCCTGGAGAGTTTTGCGGGTGTGTTTCATAACAGGGCCAGCCAGTTCAGGGTTGAAGGAACAAAGGATTGGATAGGTTCAGAACGCCACGATGCGATAAAACCGCTGCGCGCCCGAAGAATTCGCATTCGTCAGATAAGCGCGGTTTCCGATGACAGCGATTTGCGCATTGAGATCCTGCCATGCGGGATCGCTAAGGTTTTGTTTGAATTGAGCGCGGTAGGTCTGGCCGGCGACTACCGGCCAACTGAGCAGATTGGACCCAGGACTCCCGGTCTCCAAAGATACAGAAACAGCGAAATTGGACGACGTGCTGCTGCCGTACAAAGGCAACTCAAACACGTCGGCGCAGTTATTGAAATCATTCGGCGCCAGGTCCGCGGCCCAACTGGTGAAGATCAACGCCAAGCCATCCCCGCTGAACATCGGCGGCGACGATCGGTTGTGGCTGGCAGCCGAACCGGACTGGCGAGCGCTGACCAGGGCCGTCGAATTGCTGAGGCGGTCGAACAGATAAATATTTGGCACGGCATTGCTGAGCCCGAGAACGAGGTTGCTGGCAACGCTACGGTAGGCAACAAACCGCCCATCCAGGCTGATATCAGGAGAATCCGAATCCCCATTTCCCGCCGACGCTCCATTATAGCTTGTGCTGACCAACAAATTGGTGCCCGTTGCCAAATCATAGACGAACACCTGGTTTTGGTTGGAAACGGCGGCGGGCGCGCAATACGCCAGGAACCGCGAATCTCCGCTGAATCGCGGAGGCAAACTCGCCTTGGCTTGATAAGGCCCCAAACTCCAATTTGTATTCGAACCGAGGTCGACGACGATCAATCGGGAAGTGCCGGCCTGGTTCGTCACGTAGGCAAGAATTTGCCCGTCGGGGCTGAGGGCAACCGGGCCAAGGGCTCCGATCGCCCCAGTGGCACGAAAAGCAAATGATCCCGATGAAGCCAACCAAACCAAAACCTGGCTTGGCGAGAAAACTGTCAAGCCGACATGGGCGCCATCCGGGGTCATCGAAACGCTCGTCACTTTGGAGGAGACTTGGTTCGTGGTAAGCGCAACGGTCTTGTTGTTCTTAAGGTCCTTCCAAAACAAGTTTTCGACGCCGGGACTTGTGCTGATCCCGGGGACGATGTTATTGGCCAAACTGTGGAAGACCACAAATTGGCCGTTGCTGCTAAGCAGGGGGGAAAAGGACGGGCCGTTGCCCGGACCGGTGCCGAACCCATTGGCGCTCACGAGAGTGGTCGTCCCGGTCTGCAGATCACGCAAGAAAACATCCGAAACGCGATTCGTATCGCCAGTCACAAGATCGTCGGCCGAACTGGTGAAAGCGACATACCGGCCGTCGGCACTGATCGCGCTGTCGGTCGAGGGGCCATCCCCGCTGGTCCCATTGGTGTTCACACTAACCAGCACCGTGTTGTGGCTCGCAAGATCGCGCATGAAAACGTCGCGCAGGCCATTTGTGTCGTTGGAAACTAGGTCATCGGCCTCGGTCCAGAAGCAAATGAAGCGACTGCTCCAGTTGTCGTAGGACCCGACGCTGGCGCCCTGGTGGGTCAGTGATGGCAAATTGGGATCGTGAGCTGATATGACTTCCAGGCCGGCGCGGCCGGAATCCCAAGCTAAAACGTCGTAAACGTGTTTGCCATTAAAGGAATTTGCGGCGCCTTCCTGGCGATGAAAGCCGACGACCGTAACGTCGGCGCTCACTGCGGGCGCGCAACTCGGGTCAATAAAGGAGCCAGCGTTATTCGTATCCGAATCGAGCTGGGCCGTGGCCAGGGTTTGCACGTCGCGCCGGAACACATGAAAAACCGTTGGGGCTTCGTTGGTGGGCGGAGCGGGCACGCCGGTGATGAACGTGACAAACCGCCCGGCTTTGTCGATGAGCGGCGAGTCGGAAATCGATCGCGGCGCAACCGCATTGTTGGTGTCCCCGCTGATCAGGCTCGAGGTGCCGGTTTGAGAGTCCCAGAGTCGAATAGCGGTGGTTGTCCCGGAGGTATCAAGGGCGTTGGCAACGTAGGCGACGAACCGGCCATCTGGGGTCAGGCTTATGTTTTGCACCGTTTCGTAGTTCTGCGCGGGAGGAGTGGCGGCGTTGGTCTCGACAATTGCCGTTTGGGTGGTCTGTGCGTCATACCGAAGTATCATTCCCCAGGTAGGCGCGGCGTTCCCCGCATAGGCAACCGCCTCAAAGGCCACAAAGGCGCCATCATCGCTGATCGTGCCATTGAATGACACGGAGTTTGTGAAAGCGCCTACGGACTGCAAAGCGGTCAGCGCGCCAGAACTGGCGCAAGTGGTCGTGCCCGACTTCAGATCGCGCACGTAGACACCGCCCACCTGTTGAGGCGCTTGCACGAGGTTTCCAGCCGTGCTGTAAAAGGCGACGTATCTCCCATCTGGTGTGATCACGGGCATGTCCGAACCGTGATAGGGCAGTAACCAAAACCGGCCGAAGGGCGGCGGGAGGCTTCCGGCGCTGACCAGGACGGTGCTGTTACTGGCCATGTCCCGGACGAAAACGTCGACGATCCCGTTGGTATCGGCAGCCACGAGGTTGTCTGCGGCGCTGGCGAACGCGACAAACCGTCCATCCGGGGTCATCACCGCGCTGTAGGAACCGCCGTCGGCCGCTGTGCCATTCGTACTTGCCGTCACGAGCAGGGTGGTGCTGTTTTGCAAGTCCCGTATAAAGATATCCGGCGCGTCGTTAGTATCGCCCGGGACGAGGTTGCTGGCACGGCTTTCAAAAAGCGCATAACGCCCGTTTGTTGAAATGCCAACCGGAAGAGAATCACCGTTGCCTGCCCCTGCGCCGTTCAGGTCGGCGCTAATGAGCACCGTTGTACCATTACTCCGGTCGCGCAGATACACATTCAGGGGAGCTGGGACGGTCGTCCGCACCGGCGCATTGCTGCTGAGCGCAACCAGGTTTTCAGCAGTGCTGGCGAACAGCACGTACCGTCCATCGCTGCTGACGACCGGCAGGTACGAATCTCCGCCCGCGCCGGCGGCGGGTTGGACATTGAGGCCCGAGACGGAGACAAGTTCAAGAACCGAGCCGTGGGCAGCCAGGCCGAACCAAAACGGCATGAGCACAACTCCAACCAATCGTAACAAAGATCTGATATTCGTCACGGCATTCACTTTTGTTCTCCTTCAAGGCTTTTGGGACATGCCGCTAATTTAAGCACAACCAGATGGGCCCGTCAGCCCGGAAAAAAGCGGATAAAGTTGTAAGTAAATGACGCACAGCCTTCCTGCATAGCCCCCGGATGCCGGGACCGATTGGGCCGCATGTTTTGCGTGCTGTCCGCCTGGTACCTCGGCCGGCTACTGTCATTTTCCTTGCCAGATCGGCGTTCAACTGCCATTCACAGCCGAAATCCGCGATGGAAGCCGGCGAAACCAACACGTTGTACTATAAGCGGTCGCATTTTGTGACCCGTTTGCCACTGGACCGGCTGTACAGTGCCTCTCATTATTGGTTGCTGAACCAAAATGGCACCTGGCGAATTGGGTTGACCAAGTTCGCCACGCGGATGTTGGGAGAGATTGTGGACTATGGTTTTGAGATTCAGCCGGGCGGCACGATTGCCGCCGGGCAAGCCCTTGGCTGGATCGAGGGGTTCAAAGCCATTTCGGACATATTCAGCGTAATGATTGGCAGTTTTTGCGGCAGCAATCCGGAGTTAAGCAAGCAACCTGAACTAATCGACCGTGATTGCTACGGTGAGGGCTGGTTATATGAGGCGACTGGCGACCCCGGCGATCTAAGCATGGACGCGAAGGGCTACAAGGAATTGCTGGATTCGACCATTGACAAGTTAGTTGAAAAACAGAAGGCCTCAGAGTAAAGAGTAAGGGCCACATCATGTTGTCGCGAAGCCACCTAAAGCAGCCGCCTGGAGTATGACCCCCCCACGCATCCTTTTTTGCAACTGCACGTATGCCAACGTGGTCCCCGCGGAAGTCAAAGCGGCTGTTTTAAGAAAGATTTGCGATGCGGGCGTGGCGTTCGACGCGGTGGCGGACCTTTGCGAACTGTCGGCGCGCAAAGATGCGAGCCTGAAGTCCATTGCCGAAGGGGGCCCGGTCAAGATCGCGGCGTGCTATCCCCGGGCAGTTAAATGGCTGTTTGCATCGGCGGGCGCGCCGTTGGACAAGGAGCACACTGAAGTCCTTAATATGCGGGTGCAAAGTGCGGAAGAAGTCGTGGAGAACGTACTCAAAGAAGAAATAAGGCCAAACCTGCCCGAAGGAAAAGCCATGGCCTCTGAGGCGCTGCCGTCCGGCACCGCGCCCGTGCAGGAAACAACCGCAACCCAATGAGTCTGGCCGGCCAAACGACTTTACGCGTGGTTCTCTACGAAGGAACCGGCAGTCACCCGTTGCCCGCGGAAGAGCGTTACTCGACAATAAGCGCACTGCTCGAAAAAGGCTTTGCGGTTGCACGCTCAAACGGGCACGGCCAGCCGTATTCGCCACAAGGAGGCGCCCTGCTGGTCATTGGCCGTTTCGAGAACGGGGTTGCCCCCGCGCTTGAGGACGCGTCGCAGCGAGTCGGCATTGAAAGCCGCGATATTGGCGATATGACCCGGGAAGGGATTGTTGAAGCGGCGGAGGCCGCGCGCAAGCAAAGCGGGGCGGCCGATCCAGCGCAGTGGAAACCGTGGTTTCCCGTGATTGATTACGATCGCTGCACCAATTGCATGCAATGCCTTTCGTTTTGTTTGTTCGGCGTTTACGGAGTGGACAGCGACCGGCGCATCCAGGCTCAAAACCATGACAATTGCAAAACCAATTGCCCGGCCTGTTCTCGGGTTTGCCCTGAAGCAGCCATCATGTTCCCGAAATACAAAGCCGGCCCGATCAATGGCGACGTTGTCCGGGACGAAGATCTTCAACGTGAGAAAATGAAGGTCGATATCTCGGCTTTGCTGGGGGGCGATGTGTATTCGTTGCTTAGGGATCGCAGCGAAAAGGCGCGCAGCCGCTTTTCGAAGGAACGCGACGCAGACAAGGCGCTTAAAGAGCGGCAGAAATGCCTGACCAAACTGGCGCAAATGGGGGATATACCGCCGGAGGTTCTCCTGAGCCTGCCGTCGCCGGAGGAAATTGCGCGGCGCGCCGAGGAAGCGGCGGCGCGCGCCAAAGCAGCTATGGCATAATCATGGTTCCACGCCTTGTTTTTCGAACGTTGCGCAACGCCGATAAGCGTTGCCTGTGGAAATTCGCCTGGAACTTCGGGGTCAAAGGGCTGGTTTCGGTAGAAAAGTTCAAGCGCAGGATCAAGCGGGGAGAATACTTCCCGCCGTTCCTTTACCTTTCAATCGGCAGCGCCTGCAACCTTCGATGCCAGGGCTGTTGGGTGGATGTTGAGGAAAAAAACTTTATTGAACTGGAGACCCTGAACCGGGTGGTGCGGGAGGCGAGGGCGCACGGCAATTCGTTTTTCGGGATTTTGGGTGGCGAGCCGTTTATGCACCCGAACCTGCTCGAGTTTTTAGCCGCGCATCCGGCCTGCTATTTTCAGATCTTCACGAACGGGCAATTCATTACCGAAAAAATTGCGCGGCGCCTGAAGGCATTGGGAAATGCGACACCACTCGTCAGTATCGAGGGCCGCGAAATTGTCAGCGACGAACGCCGGGGCAAACGCGACGTGTTCAACAAAACGATGGCCGGTCTGCGGCATTGCGTTGAACAGGGGCTTCTGACCGGGGTGGCAACGAGTGTTTGCCAGACCAATATCACCGAATTGCTGACGCGCGAATGGCTGGAAGAATTGATTCGGTTGGGAGTCCACTACGTGTGGTACCACACCTACCGGCCGGTGGGGCCCAAGATGAACCCGGCGCTGGCGTTGAGACCAGAACAACTGGTCGAAGTCAGAAAGTTCGTGGTCGAGATGCGGGCCCGGATGCCGATCGCGATTATCGACGCGTATTACGATCACGACGGCCGCGCGCTCTGCCCGATGGCTACCGGCATCAGCCATCACGTCGGGCCAGGCGGGCATATCGAGCCCTGCCCCATCCTGCAGTTTGCCACTGAAACAATTCGCGATTCGCGGGGCATCTTCGCCACGATCCGCGATAGTGCTTTTTTGAGAGATTTCCGCGAACTCTCGGCGCAGGCCACGCGCGGGTGCGTTGTGCTGGAGCGGCCGGACCTGGTGAAAGAGCTGGTTCTCAAACACGGCGCCCGGGACACCACGGCCAGGGGAACAGCGATGGCGGAGCTCGAAGCGATGGCGCCGCGGTTCAGCCAATGGCTTCCGGGAGAAGAAGTGCCCGAGAAACACTGGATGTACCGCTGGAGCAAAAAATTTTGGTTCAATGACTTTAACGCATACGGCCGCGTGCATTCGGACGCCGAAGCAAAAGCTCGAGAGTTGCGTCGGCAATTATGTCAACCCGCAATCGCGTCCAAGCCGCCGAGAACGCCAGAAACCACACTCGCCTGAGGAATCATGCAAACCCAGAATTTCAGCCCACTCACGATCCCGCGGCCGGTCCCGGTTCAGCGGTTTCGGCAGCCTAAAAAGAACATCCCGCAAACGCTGCTCGAGAGAACGCGGGTCTTGCAAGCGGTGCGCCGGTATGTCGCCGAACATAACCCGGTGCCGCCTCTACCTGACGACCAATTGAAGGAACACGCCGCGCAGCTCCTGCGAGAGCTCAAGTGCGACGCGGTATACCGGGATTACATCGGGGTCCTGCTCAATAATGAAATGTGGCGAGAGCCACTGGCCAGGGTTCCTTTTGAACGCCGGCTGTTGCTGCTGCCGAAGTGTCTGCGCGTCGAGAGCAAATGCCCGGCGCCCTTTGACGAGCTTGGATTACTGTGCAAGCAATGCGGGTTGTGTTCGATTCAGGATCTTCAACTGGAAGCCGAGCGGCTCGGGTACGCGGTGTTGGTGGCCGAAGGCAGCGCGGTGGTCATGTCGCTGATTCAAACCGGAAAAATCGAGGCAATCGTCGGCGTCAGCTGCTTGAGCGTGCTCGAACGGGCATTTCCTTACATGGAAGCGGCAGCGATTCCGGGCGTGGCGATTCCTTTGCTCCAGGACGACTGCATCGATACAACCGTCGATCTGGAATGGGTCTGGGACTACATCCATTTGACGGCGGACGACAAAACACGCCGGCTGGATTTGGGGGCGTTGCGCGACGAAGTTGACACGTGGTTCAGCGCGGGTTCGCTGGAGAACATCATGGGTCCGGCGGAAGGAGTCACCGAAGAAATTGGCCGGGCATGGCTCGCCCGCGAAGGCAAACGCTGGCGGCCATTTCTGGCCGTGGCGGCATCCCAGGCCTTGAGCGAGAAAAACGAGGCTTCGTTGCCGCAGGATTTGAAGAAGGTGGCGGTGGCCGTTGAATGCTTCCATAAAGCGTCGCTCATCCATGACGACATCGAGGACAATGACACGGTCCGGTATGGGCAGAAAACGCTGCACGAAGAGCACGGGTTGGCGGTGGCCTTGAATGTGGGCGACCTATTGATTGGCGAAGGGTATCGGCTGATCGCCGAATGCCAGGCCGGCGCCGGGCAAAAGGCGGCCATGCTCCGCGTCGCCTCGGAAGGCCAGCGCCAGCTTTGCAGAGGCCAGGGCGCTGAATTGGTTTGGGCGAGCAAACCGTCGCCGCTGACCTCACTCGAGGTGTTGGATATTTTCCGGCGCAAAACGGCGCCCGCTTTTGAAGTGGCGTTGCGGATTGGAGCGCTGTACGCCGGCATCGATCAACACGACGAAGTTTCGGAAACATTGCGCACCTTCAGCGAAGCGTTAGGCATCGCCTACCAAATCAGGGACGACCTGAGCGACCTGGGCGAACAGGGCGAGACAAACGACATCGCGGGATTGCGTCCAAGCCTGCTGCTGGCCGTCGCTCATGAGCGCGCGACCGACAGCGCCACCAAAGAAATGACGGAGGCGTTGTGGGGCCGCAGGTTCAAGGGTAGGACTGCGTCCGTGGAGGATCTGTATGTGAGTTTGAAGGCGGATGAGCGCTGCCGCGTCTTGCTCGAAACGTACAAGGAAGAAGCCGTTCGTTCATTGCGCGATCTCGAGAATCCAAACCTCAAGGGGCTTTTGCGGCGGGTTATTGGAAAGATCTTCAACGATGTGGAAATCAAGGGCTGGTGCAAGGAGCACGAAGCCGCCCGGAAAAACGGAACGCCTCAGGCACAAATCGAAACTGTGGCAGGCTGAGCCGGCTTCGTGAGCCTGCGTCTGCAACTGCTCCAGGTCGCTCGCCTGGCTCCGCGCCTTTTGGGCGATTCCACCGAACTGGTCCGCGATTTTTACCGGCGCCAATTTGATGAACGGGGGGCGGCTTGCGATCGCTCCGGCAAACCGGATCTTTATTATACGATTTTCGCCATCGCCGGCGCCAGGGCCCTCGACCTGTCACCGCCCCTCGATCGCACCCGGGAATGGCTCCTGACTTTTGGCGACGGGCAAGGTCTGGACCTGGTGCACCTCGGGGCATTAGCCAGGTGCTGGGCGGAATTTGGCAGAGAGCAACGTCCCAAAGACATCGAAGACGGGCTCCTGAATCACCTGGAGAAGTTCCGCAAACCCGATGGCGGATACGACGGGGACCCGAATCTAAAACATGGCACCGCATACGGCGCCTTTGTCGCCCTGGGCGCGTGGCAGGACCTCGGCCGAACTCCTCCCCGATTGCTGGATCTCGTTCGATGTTTCAAACACCTGGAAAGCTCTGATGGCGCCTGGAGCAACCTGCCAGGAATGAAGATTGGCGCGCTCAATGCCACTGCCGGCGCCGTTACTATTATTCGTCACTTGAGCTTTCCAGTCAGCCAGGCAGTGGGCCAATGGCTGTTGGCCCAGGCTCATCCGCAGGGCGGGTTCAAAGCAATTCCCCAGGCTCCCGTTCCGGATCTTCTATCCACCGCGACCGCCCTTCATGCCCTTTCAGCGATGGATATCCGGCTGCAGTCGCAGCTGCATGAACGCTGCCTCGATTTCATCGACACTCTGTGGGATGCCTCCGGCGGGTTCCATGGGAATTGGACCGACGACGACCTGGACGCGGAATACACCTTTTACGGCCTGCTGGCGTTGGGGCATTTGAGCCTTTGAAAAACAGACGAGCGGCGAGAGCCTGGGCGGGGTGGGCCGACAGCCAAATTCACCGGGAAGATTCGACCCGGTAAAACCGGTTTTTCGTCTGCGGTCCATCTATCATTTCAATTGAGAACTGTGTGCCTGGGGCATTTGTCATACCGTTCCAGTGGAGAAGATCGGACGACGACTGGACCTGCCATTGATTGGTCGTAAGCGGCAAGGGAGCCCGGATATTCATTCGGACCCCGCCATTGGGCTGCGGGATAATTCCCTGAAAAACCGCGGCGGTAAAGGAATCGCCCGATGGCGCGGGAATGAGAATCCCGGCCGGGATAGGGTGCCCAAAAACCGGATCTCCGCCGGCGCTCCAACTGAAAGATTGCATGCGAATGTCTCGAGTCCAGCCGGCGCCGCTGTATTTGGCCGCGTGATAGAAAATCCAATCCTGAGTGCCGTCCAAGGAGGTCGTCAGACCGCAGTGACCCGGACCGTAAACAGCGCCGTCCGGGCCGACATACGTCGAAAAAACCGGCCCCGAAGATTTCGTCCAGGAGGCGGGATTGAGATAATTGCCGTCGGTATTGACGAGCATCCCCAGGCACTCATTGTCGGTCCAGGAAAGATTAGCGGCGTAGACAACAAAGACTTTGCCGTCACGTTGAAGCACCTCTGGCCCCTCCTCGATCCAACTCTCCCACGTGTGATTGGGCGTAGCCAAGAGCACTCGAGGCCCGCTGATTGTGAGCGGGTCGCTCATGGGTGCGATGTAAAGATTTTGCAGGCCGTCCTGTGTGCCCGGCCAACCTGACCAGATAAAATACAGCGCGCCATTGGTAGCCTCGAGCACCGTCCCGTCGATCGCCCAGCAGTCTGTGCTCGAATCATACACCTTTCCTTTGGGTTTGAACGAAAAGGTCGGACCAGTTGTATCGGATTCGGCAGCGAACATGCGATGGTTGGCGTTGTTGCCGTCATCGGCGGAGTAATACACGTAAGCTTTTCCACCGAAGAAATGAAGTTCGGGCGCCCAAACGTCCAGGTTGTACGGAGCGGATGGATAAAAAACCGTAGCCACCTGCGCCTGGCCGATTCCGCCGGGGCCGGCCAGGTGCGTCGCGCGATAAATCGCAACGCTCGATCCGGTGGTGTACGTGAGGTAATAATAGCCATCCTGAAAGACGACCCAAGGATCGGCCCCATTGGCGACAACCGGATTGGTAAAGGTGTCCGATCCACAAGCGGCGCAACCGAAGCCGAAGACAGCTACAATCAAGAGGATATGCATCCGGAAGGTCATCGGAGGAACAACGGTTATTCGATGGGTATTAGAGTAACTGACGCCGGTGGAAATGCAATTGAAGAGCAAGGGAAACAACCGAAGCGAGTCAACGCGGCGGCGAATCCAAGTCAATCCTCATCGCCAAATCGCGACAGGACGGCATTGGAAATGGATTGGGGTTATTTGGCGTGTTCGCGGCGCAGGTTGGATATGATCGGAGGGGCCAACCGCGATCGCGTGCTTATGTTGCCTGTTGCAAAAGACGTCTTGAGGCCTATCCTCTTAATTAGGGCTATTACCGGTTTCGTGTGTTCATAAACGTATGGCTTCGCCGGTTAACACGGAAATTCGAGCCGCGCTTCGAGATCAAAAGCGTGTCAGGGTCGCCATTTCCGATGGGGCGGGAACTGGCGGACTTCGACTCCTGGTTGGAGCCCTTGCGGCAAAAGACAAACAGAAACGCGAGGAGCGTCCGGCTGAAAGCCAGGGCGCAATTCACCTGACCGCGCGCGAACTTCAAATTCTGCGGCTCATTGCCAAGGGCCTGCACAATCGGCAGATTGCAGCCAAAATCCACCGCTCGATCAAAACGGTGGAGAAACACCGGCAGAACTTGCACTCGAAACTCAGCACGCATGAAGTAGCCGGCCTAACCCGGCATGCGCTGGAGTTGGGCCTGATGAATGAACGACGCGGCGGTTCCGGAAGACTCCTCAAAAATTGCAAACAACTCACGCCACGTGAACTGGAAGTGCTGAAGCTGGTCGCGCAAGGATCGGGAAACAAGTGGATTGCGAGCGAACTGCACCGGTCCATCAAGACCATTGATCATCACCGGGAGAACATCATGAAGAAGCTCGGGATTCATGAGGTCGCCGGCCTGACGCGGCACGCGTTCGAGCTCGGACTCTTGTAAACGGGGGTCGAGGGTCGATGGCCGAGTTCGCCGAGGGCCGCACGTTGATGGTCGGCGGCCCTCGACGGTCGACCAAAACTTCAGTGTAAAAACACGGCGCGGTAGAACCGGTTGTTGGCTCGAGGCGATGTCGTATCGATGAACATCTGGGTCGGGCTGGTCAGAACATTCGTGCTGAGGGCAACCCAGTTGGTCGGTGTTACTGAGAGGGCGTAATCGATTCGGTAGGTGTCTCCAACTCTCCCGCTGAGCGAAATAACCGGGAAGAAATTGATGCCCACAACCGACAGGGTGGCGTCGGAGCTATAGACCGACCCGGCTGCATTTGAAACGAGGACCCGGTAATGGCCGGCTTCAGCAGCGGATACGCCGGTGATTTTCAGAGAAGATGTAGTGGCCCCGGACACGTTTCCGCCATTCGCGAGGTTGGTCCCGTAGAACTGCCATTGGTAAGTGACACCAGTCGTATTTGAGACAACGACCGAGAAAGTAACGTTGGAGCCGGGGCCGATACTGGTTTGAACGGGTTGAGTCGTGATCACGGGCGAACCTGGAGGAGCGACCGATTCGAGATCAAAGCCGTCGGTGAAAAACGACTGAGCGCCGGTGGTGTTGTAAACATTGAGTATGAAACAACCGGCGCGTACGGTGGTGGTATTGGTGGGCGCGGTCACCTGGGGCGTCGTGTAATGGAAACCAGCCATGCCGCCAGGCCCAGTATTGGGCAGGCCGGCCGCTACGAGGTCAAAGGTATTTGTGGCCAGAACAGTGCCGGTGCCGTCGAGGAATTCAATGACGGCCAATGTCTCGGGATTGGGGCTGTTGGTTTTAAAGAAGCCGGAATAATGGGCCTCCCCCGAGGCGTAAAACGAGAGCGTGAACTTGGTCCCGGGGGTTGCGGAATTGTCCTGGTAAAATTTGACATTCAACAAGTCCCCGGTGGTTGCATTGCCCTGAAACGGCTTGAAGAAAAGGCCGTATCCATTGGTATCAACGACGTTGCACCAGGTCTCGGAGTCGGCGCCATCGTTGAAAGTGCCGGATACCGTTTTTGAAGCATCGATTATCCACCCGGTTGGAGAAGCATTGACCTGGCTCGAAACCGAGGTTTCATCGAGGTTCCCATTAAACAGCAGATTAGCGTTCGAGCTGAAGGTGAGCGCGCTGGTGGACAAAGCGACTAAAAGCCCGATTATCCGCCTGCGGGGAAAGAACAATTCAGCAATCTTGGATTTTATTTGGGATGAGGGTGTCTTCATAGCAGAAGCATTTTATTTTTGTAGATTTGGCCTTGTTACCCTTTATCGCACGCCTTCTTAGCCGGTGTCAACCCCTAACCGGGCCACCCAAATGAACCGGGCGTCAACGACGGAAACTAAATCCCAAACGTTTAACTCCCTGAGAAATGCATGAACTCGATGCCGCGACGACAGATTCTAAACGAGGCTTTTAAGCGATTTCAGCGGTTGCCCGACTGGCCAGTAGAGGAAACAAAACGCCGAGAGAGTGTTCAAAGAGAAAGGCTGAGCGAAATCGATAGCAAGGCCGGCGACCCGAAGGAGGGCAAAGGGTCCACAAGATGGCCCATCAGTACGCTGCCTTTTCCGGAGCATCGTTGCGGATGCTGAGCAAGGCTGGGCCATTACTGTTCAGCGCAAAAACCAGGGTCTTGATCAAAACGCTTGCCGGCATCGCTCTCATGATGATCTCAATCGCCCTCGCCATTGGCTTTGG
>Ga0070738_10001904_pt1 | contig 36505 bp, 34 predicted proteins | sample Coa_R2_2_FD_66446 | JGI IMG/M metagenome (GOLD analysis project Ga0070738, IMG submission 66446) | Surface soil microbial communities from Centralia Pennsylvania, which are recovering from an underground coalmine fire - Coalmine... | ecosystem: Environmental > Terrestrial > Soil > Unclassified ...
CGCGTGTATATGGCTGCCGGCACGCTGCGCATCGATCTTGCAAAAAAATACACGGATAAGCATAAGGCCTTCGCCGGAGATCGCAAAGACGCCAGTTCGTATCACTTCCTCTGGGTGACGGATTTTCCCATGTTCGAATGGGATGAGACGGAGAAGCGTTGGAACGCCGCCCACCATCCATTCACCTCGCCGCACGAAGACGACATGGACAAGTTAGAATCCGATCCGGCGATGGTGCGCGCGCTCGCCTATGACGTGGTGCTGAACGGCACCGAGTTAGGTTCTGGTTCGATTCGTATTCACCGGCAGGACATTCAGCAAAAAATCTTCCACGCCCTTGGCATGGCGCAGGAAGAGGCGCAGCGACGTTTCGGCTTTTTCCTGGAATCGCTGCAATATGGCACGCCTCCGCACGGCGGAATCGCACTCGGACTGGATCGCATCGTTATGATCCTGGCGGGAGCCGATAGTCTCCGGGAAGTCATCCCGTTCCCCAAGACCGCGCAAGCGAAAGATCTAATGACCGACGCCCCGACGGAAGTCGACGAGCGCCAACTCAAAGAACTGAGCATCGCGATCCGCAAGACCTAGGCTGCGGACCACCACAAGAACCATCGCCCCACATCTGCCTGCTGCTGGCAGATGTGGGTTCACGAAATCTTAGTTCGCTCCCGGATGCAGCGTCTGGGGCGCAACATTCCATCCGCTGATCAGCACCTCGGGTGCACTCGCGCCGTCGCCGACTGCGTACCGGGCCGAGATCTCGCGCTTTTCCCCCGGCATCAGCGTGATGTAGTTGTCGTCCATAAACACCGGCAGGAAATCCTGCTCTTTGTTGTCGGTGACGCGCAGGTACGTCATAAAGGCCAGATTCTTTGACGGATTCTGCAAAGTGATCTGCACGACCTCCTCGTTTCCATGCCGCTCAACACTGCTGCTGGCGCTCAACTGCACGATCGGCAACGTATTCAGCGCGGTGAAGTTTCCTTCTTGTGTCGTTGGCGTGTAGAAGAAAGTTGTTTTGCTCCAGTCGTATTGCTCCGGTTGCGTCGAGAGCCAATAGAAGTTCTGACTGATTAGTTTTCCCGCGCCGTCATGCAGCGCCAACCGCACAAAGTAAGTCTGCGAGAGTCCATCGATCGCAGGAATCTCCAGGGCCTTCACGCAGCCATCTTCCGGCAGATTCAGCTCGGCTTGTTTATTGAACTTCTCGGAAAGATCGAAGTTATAGACCGTCGCGGTTGCCTGCAGTTTCGGGAACGCCTGGTATTGGTCATTGACCACCCAAACGGCGTGATCGTCATATCCATACAAAATATGGACAGGTTCATTGGCGAGTTTCGTCGAAAAATATCCGCCCGCCGGCTGCAGATAGTAGTCGTACAGATGCCATATGTTGCTCGGCCAGGCATTATCCTGCATCCACTGAATCACGCCGGTGGATGTGTACTTATTGCGCCGGTAGGCTTCGTACATCGCCCGCTCGCCGTCGTAAGCCATCGCTTGCGCTTTTCGCAGGAAGTCCTCGAGCGTCTGCGGCTGCCCGTAGCGGCTGTTCATCGCTGCGTCAAAAATGTTCAGGTTCATGAACTTTCCGCCGCCCGCGTGATAGTCCCAGACTTCATTCATCGGCCACAGCTTGTCGGCAGGAATGAATTTCTTCAAGGACTGCAATGGAACTGGTGCCGGCCCTGGGCTGGTTTCGGTGTTGAAGCCGAATGCGCCGCCGTCGCGGGTCGGATGCCTAGGCTGCGGATTGTCTTTGTCCACGAACCAATATCCGGGTGGAACGTAGTCATACGGTCCGCTCATTTTTACGCCGGAATGCCCAGTAATGGCGGTGGTCTGCGCTGTCGCGGACGACAGAACCGGGTTAGGCCAATGCAGATCCTGTTCAATCTTGAGATACGCCTGCTCTACGTCCGCGGGCGGGGGGTTGTCGCTGCCGTTCAGCCACATCAACATGCTGGGATGATTGCGCATGCGGATCATCTGATCGTGAAGCGATAGAGAAGAGATCAGGTGATCGGCGGCGACCCAATCCTTCCAGTGCTCCCAATGATCGCAGCAGCACCAACCCGCCATGATCATAATGCCCATTCGGTCAGCATTTTCGTAAAACTCGTCAGTCTCAAGCTTGCCTTCGAGGCGAATGGTATTCAGGTTCAGGTGACGCACGTATTCGAGCTGGTCTAGGTCACGTTTCGAATTCTCGCGCAGCATCATGTCAGGCGCCCAGCCGGCACCGCGGATCAGGAAGTTGCGCCCATTGATCTTGAACTGCCGCCACCCTTTTTCATTAAGGAAAGACTCAATCTGGCGAATTCCAAAGCTAGTCTGCGCTGAGTCGGATACGTGCCCATGCTCGACAAATTCGACCGAAGCGGTGTACATGGGCTGGCTGCCCCATTGCGCCGGCCACCACACTCGCGGATTCTTCAATTTGAGCTGCCGGTATTTGCCAGGCTCGAACGTCACAACTTTGGTTTCGCCGGCGGCAAGCTCAACCGGTTGTTCGAATCGGATGTTGTTATCGACCTTGCCGCGTAGTGTGCCCTTTACTGAGTTATCGGTTGCGTTATGCAGCTCCGCGCTAACGGTCAACTCGGCAGAAGAAAAGGAGGGCACGTCCAATTTCGTCAGCACCTGCGGCGCACGGACCGAAACCGGGCCCGAGGTGGTCAGGTATACTTCGCGCCACAGTCCCATGTTCTTATCTGGCGGCTGCGGATTCCAGTCCACCCAGTTTATTCCGAGATCGTTGTAATCCGGGGCCGAGACTTCCACCGCGATCACATTCGGCTTGCCCGGTTCGGCGATCTTGGTGACGTCATACTCATATGTGCGATAGGGACCGGCGACATCGGTACTATTCGTGATCTGTTTGCCGTTCATCCAGATATTCGCGCGGTAGTTGATTCCGCGGAAGTTCAGCCACTGCGTTTTCCCTTTCGCCGAGGCGGGCAGCTCGAATTGCGTCCGATACCACCACGAGCATTTGAACGGACTGTCGTCCGGCATCGGTTGGTTCTCAAACAGCGAGCCGATCGGATAGGTTGCGCCCGGAATTGAGCGCAGGTTCATTCCGTAATACGGATCGGGATAGACCTTCGCTGCCACCAGGATCGCGAGCACCGTGTTTGGAACCGTTGCCGCCGTCCACCCGTCTGGGCGAAAGACCGCCGTGGAGATCACATCTCCCTTTTCGGGCACTTTGCAGGACGACTGAATTGCCCAATCGTTTCTTAGATCCATTCGGAGACTCGATTCCGGGTTCGCTGCCAGGGCGGAGAGCATTGGGATCAGCAGTAAAATTGCGAGGAGAACGGCGACTGGTAAGCGCATAGCACTCCTTGGGCGTAAAAGCGATGCTGAAGATTAATAGTCAAAAGAAGGGGTCCCAGTCAAACTGGAAATGCGAAAATCAACAGTATTGAATCGTTTTAAATAAAGGCAAAGGATACTTCGCCGTCATGCAAGCTGTCGCCAAGTAAACGTTCTCTGATCAGAGTGTTGTTGCGATTCGTTCGCGGGAGATCATGCGATGAACTTCTTCGAAAGAGGATCCCTGAAGGTCGCGGTACTGGCGCTGGTCGTAGGCGCGGCAATAGCTCAGATGGCGGCCCAGTCCGCAACAGAACCGCCTGCCGATGCATCCGCGGAGATTGCCAGCCTTCGCCAATCCTGGGTGAAACACTGGAATGCAAGGGAACTGGCGCCCTTGATGGAGACTTATGCGCCTGATGCTGTCTTGCTTCCGCCCAACGGAGAAACAATTAACGGACGCGCAGCGATCACTAATTATTGGAAGCACGTCATGGGTGCGGACACAGGTACGTTGAGCCTGCAAAAAATATCTTTTGGTTCCTCTGACGACGTTGCCTACGAGAACGGCCAGCTCACGCGATCGCTACCGCAATCAGGTCCTGAGACAGCGCAAGTCGAAGCCAGCGATCTCGCGGGAAAAACGCGCCGCGTGCAAGGAAGCTACCTGATAGTCCTCAGGCGTCAACCAGACGGAACATGGCGAATCGTTGAGCATGCCTTCACAGAGGCGCTCCTGAAGAGCATGGTGGAAGACAAGCAGCCGAAGGCCAAGCCGGTGATGCCTTCACCTCAGGAGCGGTGACTACGCTTGCTGTGAAAAAGAGGCCGGCGAGGAACGCTGCGCCGGCCTCGGGTTATCGACAGAGGCGAACGTCTACGGTCTGGCGATCGTAAATGTCGGAGACACAAAGGTCTCCCAATCCGCCGGGTTATGCGCATCACCAAGCGCCTTCAGCACCGAGAAAACGAGCTGGTAGTCGCCATTCGGAGCCGTCGAGACGACGGTTCCGTTCTCATTAACGATTGTGCCGTCCCAGGCAAAATCGAAAATTCCGGTGTTCGTGCTGTTGCGAATGAAGTAAGACAGGTCAGGTTCGGTTTTGCCGAGTGGACGAGTCGCTCCCGCCTTGCGCGCCTCTAAGCGCACCAGTCGCGACTGGTGTTCGAAGTGAGCAATGATGTGGGGTTGATCCGTATCCACCAGCGTGAATGTGTGCCCGCTGCCAAAGGGCCCCGAGAAGTTCACGTCAGTCAGCCACGGGAGCGAGTATGGCGTCGGCGTGAGAACCACGATGGACTGATAATCCCCCTGGAATCCGGCATACGGTACGCGGTAGGTTGCGCCGATACCATCATGCGGTGTGAACACGATGTACCCTCCGTAAATCCCGTGATCGGGGAGAGTGCCAGGCGCGGTGATTGTGACTCTCACCTTTGCTTCGCCATTCGGCCTGACCTTTACCGTGGTTTTGTCGAAGCTCACCTGTGCGGAGTCCGCGAAGAAACTGACCACATAGGTGTTCGTTCCGGTTGAGAGTGCCGCTTCGTGGGTGATGTCGTACGTCACCCAATTCCGCGAATCGTTCTCAATCGTCAGAGTCTGGACACTTGGTCCCTTGATACTATCGCCCAACGCCAGCTTGCCGGGTGTAATTGAAGTTGTGCTGAGGATGGCGTTCGGGATGTTGATCAGCCCAGCGCCCTGGCGATGTACGGTGTCGAGGAGTCCCAGAGACGGATTGCCGAACCAGGGCTGCGGGACCGCGCTGTTCATCAAGTATGTCAGCACGTCGTCGGCCTGGAGGTCGCCGTCCCTCCAGTCGTGATTCCAGCCGTGACCCCAGCCGTGTCCATGCTCGCGGTCACGACGCCCTTCCAGGACAAGAGCGACTGCCCCCGCGGTGTGTGGAGTGGCCATGGAGGTGCCGCTGAGAGTTGCGTAGCCGCCCAGTTCGAGCGGATACGTTGAACGGATATACCCTCCGGGCGCTCCCACGTCCGGCTTGAAGGTGAGATCGGGAGCCAATCCGAAGCTACTGAAGGAAGAGATGAGACCACCGGTCGCATTGGTGAAATTGCCAAGCGCACTGCTCCATGTCATCGAGACCGGACCGGCGGCCAGTCGTCCGTCAATCAGAGCACCCTCAGTATTGTCGACGAACACAACTGGAATCGTGACCGGTGCCGTAATTGACGGAGTTGTGAACCCGGTAGTGTTGTTGTAAAGCACAACCGCGATCGCGCCGGCGTTCTGGGCGTTGGTAGCTTTAACCGTGAACGTGCATGTGCCGCGACGTATGAGGGCAACCTTGTTGGCGAGACTTCCGGCCGGCAGTGCCGCGCACGCATCTGCGGCGGCAGTGGTCGTTCCGGTGCGAGCCATGTCGAAGGTGCCTGAAGTGGGGACCGCTCCGCCGCCTGCAGCAGCCATGTAGCCCACCGCCGTATTGTCTGGGGAGATGTTGAATGTGTTCAGGGCGAGTTTGGTGTTGTCGAACGAAGCCACGCCGATGACCCTGCGTCCTTCGCCCGGTGCTCCGCCGGAATAGAGGCCGGTGGCGCCAGCATTACCCATCGCGGCGACCACGATTACGCCGTGCTTAACCAGTCGGTCCGAAGCTTTTCCCAGTGGGCTCTGCGGCCATGTGTAGTCTGCTCCGAGGCTCATATTCACCACGTCCATGCCGTCGTCATAGGCTCTTTCGAGAGCAGCCATGATGACGTCATCTCCGGAACTCCCGGAGCAACCGAAGACGCGGTATGCGCCGAACTTCACATTTGGCGCAACGCCTTTGATGGTGCCATTCGCGCCGACAATTCCTGAGACATGGGTGCCGTGGCCGGCACAGTCATCGGGCCACGGGTCGGGTTGCGGGATCAACTGCGCCCCAGCGCCGTTGGCGTCGTACTTGTCACCGACGAAATCCCATCCTGTGATAACGCGTTTGTTCGGGAAATTCGGGCTAGGACCTCCCGGCGATGGCGAAATCGCGCCATTGCCGCCTAAGTCGGGATGGTCGTAATCGATACCGGTATCCACAATGCCGACCTTGATGCCGCGTCCGGAAAGTCCGAGCAGATTCTGTGCGATATCAGCGCCGGTCATCGCCAATGCACTCGTCATCCCGGGATCGGCTGATGGTTGAGGCTTTGGTGCTGCGATGGAAACAACCGGGTAAACGGCGACCACTCCCGGAAAGCGAGCAAGAGCGCTCAACTGCGAGGGACTCACTTGGATTGAGATACCGTTGAACAGGTTGTCGAAAGAATATCTCTCGTGAAATCTCACTCCGGCCGCTGTTGCGGCGGAACGAAAATGGTCCTTCTCCGCTTTCAGCGTGGCTTTGCTGGTGCCCTCGGATGCTGGAGGGCTCGCTAGCTCCACGATCCATGCTTGCGGGGTTTCATTCACCATCTTGCCCGAATCGGCAGAAGGCAGGGCAATGCGCGGGAAGACCTCTTGCGCGGGCAATGTAGCAGCAAAGAGAACGAGAATAAGCAAGCTGACTATTAATCGTGTCTTGCGCACAGATACACTCGCATGCGCAAGCGAAGCATTCAGTTTTGGCATATACCTATCCTTCAGAATTCGAATCACTGGGAACTGGGAATTTACGAACGAACCCCTTGCAACGTCTTCCACGTGGTCGCAGAACTCGTGATCGTGCTGGTCTTGCGATTTGCGGAAACAGCTTCTTACCTCAAATTTCGCACTGGAAGCAAGTAATCATGCACCTGATTACAGTAAATTCATCCCAGAATGACACTGAAGGTGAGGCAGATGTGCAATGAGTTGCACTGCTGCATGAGGAGTTCGTGGTGGTGGTCGGCTACTTCTGCTCGTCAGCAGTCTTCGTCTGGAAGCGTGAGGCCGACGTGCAGGTCCTTTCGCCGACAGGATAGGTCACGCCGGACTTGTCGGCTTCAGCGACAATCAACGTGTGCATGGTGTAGCAGAGCGCTCCATCCCCAAATTCCTGGCCCGGACCCATACGCGCAGATTCCGGCGCCCGATACATCGCCGACGGTGGGATAAACATGTTGGGATCGAGCGTGATAATCCGTCCATGTCCGAGCGACGGCACAATCCTTTGTGGGCCGTGTGCCGACGGATCTGTGTTTCCATTATCTGCAGCAACGACCGGAAGGGCGGAAACGATCAGAAGCGAAGAGGCGAGCAGCAAAGTTGGAAGGCGCATCGAGGATCCTCCCTTGCGCCGGATTATAGCTCGAAATCGGGGTTGCGGATTCTCGCGAATCTTCGAACGCAATCGTGAAACAAAAAAGAGGCGGGACGAATCCCGCCTCCCCAAACGACTGCAAAACTATTTGTTCGCGGCAACGGTCTTGGCATTCTGTACCGCTGCCAGGAACGGATGGGCTGCCGGTGGAGCCGCCACTGCACCTGTGAGGATTTGCCGCGGCGTGTAGTCCTTGCCGTACATCTCGTGGATGGCGTCTTGGTCCTGCGCGATACCTGCGCCTTCCAGGGTTACGCCGGCGAAAGCACCCTTGCTGCGCGAGTAGGTCAGGATTTCCGTATTCAATTTCCAATCGGTATCAGCCGAAGCATGGCGCCCAACGGGGCCGGCTGCCGCAGAAGCTTCGCCGCCGATCTGGAATTTGCTGTTGAGCAATTGCTGCATTCCCTTGTCGTTCATGACCAGCATCACCAGGTCGACGCCTTCCACGCCGATCTGTGCGCCCCAGCTTCCCCCGGTAACGGTGAAGAACGACGGCGCGCTCCATCCGTGCGCCGTGCGGCAGGTGGCCACGCCGCGCCCGTGCTTCGCGCCGAAAACGAAGCCGCCCTTGATCAGGTGCGGAACTACCGCGACGCATTTCGCGTTATCGAGCACTTCCTCCGGGATGCCTTTGTCCGGAGTCGCCATTATTTGGTGCAGGACATCGGCCGACTTCTGCAGACGATCGACGTCGTCCTGTTTGTCCTCCGCCATTACCAGCGTGCTGAAGCAAAGCAAGCCCAGGCAGAGTGCTGTGAGTATCGCAAAGATCTTTTTCATATTCCCTCTACACCCCAAGTTCAGAAACTTAGGGATTAGAGGCACGATTAGGCCAGCAGGTTCGCTCATTCGGGCTGCGAAATATCGCTGAACATGAGGTGGTTCTCCGGGCAACCCGCACCGGAGTTGCTGCCCTGGCAAGTACCCTCTAGATTCGTCTAAGGCGAGTGCCCGGTTGTTTCTCCCCTGAATTGCGGTACTCTGCTTTTACTCAGGGAGAGTAGTTTTGATCCGTAAAGGCAGTCCTCCACTTGTGCCCATCTGGCCGGGCGTTTGTGTTTTGGAACGCAATCCATATCCGTTTTTTCCTTTTAATCCGCGGTGGCATCAGGAACTCGAGCGCGAAGACCTCGACGCTTTTTGCTCGCTGCTCAAGCTGGCTTGGATTTCCGAGCGGCCCTGCTATCTTCCAAACGATCTGGAGATCGTCAATCAGATGCTGCGGGAGAAGGGAACGCCGCGGGTCATCCGCCATCACGTCATCGGACGATTCCAGACGCAGTCGGGTACCGGGTTGCTATTCTTTCCTCCGCAGTTACGAGCGCTGCGCCGCCTTATCGAAGGCGAAGACATGTACTCGCTGCTTTGGGACGAGTCGTTGTAACTTCGGAATCAGCAAGTAGCAGTTAGTGAAAATGGAGGGCAGTAGCATCGTTCCCGATTGATACTGATTGTTACAAGTGATTTCAGAAATGGACCGCGTTGCGCATGGAACATGAAGACAAAAACGCGCGATCACAAAAGCAGCCGCTATCTCCCGGTGAAGTGATTCAGGTGTGCCCCAACTGCTCGGCCCAGTTACGCGACAACCGCTGCAAGTTGGTCTGCCCGGAGTGCGGATTCTTCCTGAGTTGTTCGGACTTCTATTGATCTGGCTTCCATCTTTGGCAGGGTTGTCATCATTCAGCTGGCGACGCCAACTGATTGATCGAAATATTGACCGTCATTCGGACAGGCGCGCGCCATACAGAGGCGCCAGCGAGCTACGGCGCACAGTTGCAGTTCTCTTACTCGAACGCGGGCTGGCACAGTACTCAAAGTCCACCGAGAACTGGATTTGTCTGCCGTACAGCGCTTCCCCGGGAGTACTGAAACTCGGAAGCGGCAAGTTGTTCGCCAAACCACGGATTCAGTTGCGAGGCGTTCTTCGATTCAGCAGGTTGAAACTTACAAGAACGAGTCTAAGCTTTTCAGACATTGCTTACGCTCCGGCTTTCGCCTTCTTCACCTCTTCGACTAGCGGAGGCACGACGTCAAACAGATTTCCGACGACACCGAAGTCCGCAATCTCAAAAATTGGCGCTTCCGAATCTTTGTTGATCGCCACCACGGCGCGCGCTCCCTTCATGCCCACAATGTGCTGAATGGCGCCGCTGATGCCGAGTGCAATGTAAACCTTGGGAGCAACGGTTTGACCGGAAGAGCCGACCTGGCGCTCCATCGGAAGCCATCCAGCATCGCAGATCGGACGCGAAGCGGCGATTTCGCCACCGAGGGCGTCGGCCAGTTGTTTTGCGATCTCGATATTTTTCTGCTCTTTGATTCCACGTCCCACGGCGACGATGATTTCGGCCTGCGTCAGATCCACAGCCTGGCGTGCTTCCTTGAACGGTTCTTCCGGATGGGTGCGAATCTTGCCTTCCGGAATCTGTACCTGCACGGTTTCGACGAGATCGGCACTGGCACCGTCTTCGGCTTTGTCTCCGCGGAAAGCGCCGGCCTGGAAGGTCACGAAGTGCGGCCCCGGTCCGCTGAACGCGACGTCGGCTGCAAACTTGCCCTGAAACATCTGGCGCGTGAAGAGGAACTGATCGCCTTCTTTCCTGTAGCCAACGCAGTCGCTGATGACCGTGGTTCCGAGGGCGGTCGTGAGTTGAGGAATGAAGTCGCGAACCTGGTACGTATGCGGCATCAGCACCAGGCGCGGCTTCTTGCCGGAGATGAACTGTTTGAGTGCGAAGACGTAGCCGTCTGGCGTATAGGTTGCGAGAGCCGCGGATTCGAGCGCATAAACCTTACTGAGCTTTTTCGCGGCAACTTCGTTTGCGATGGAACCGATTTCGCTGCCGACGACGCAGGCTTCTAACGTCCAGCCGCTTTCGGCGGCGATGGCTTGCGCTGCGGTGATGGTCTCGAAGGAAACGCGGTTGAATTTTCCCTGACGTTGCTCCAGAACAGCCAAAATGGTTTCTGACATCTTGCCTCTCTTACGAAATGTCGCTTCCAATGCCGCTGTAGTCGCGGCTCATTCGTTCGACTTTATCTTCCAGCCAATCACTGCCAGGATTGCGCCTGCGATAGCGGCCGATCCGATCAGCAGCAGAAATGCCCGCTGGTGGCCGGTTCGATATCCAGCGGGCAGAAAGAAGGCGACCAGCAGATCAAAAAACCAGAGCATGAAAGCAATCGTGATCAGGCTCAGGCCGATTTCGCGACGATCTTCATTGGCGTATTTGCCTGAATGCCACAGCGTATTTCGCTGAAGTTGTTTCATGCAGCGATTCTCATGCCGCCTTATGTGGTTCGGACTCGACTGGTCTTACGTGGACCGTCTCGGCCCATAATTTAACCGCCTCGGCAGCCTTGCGGTGCTGCGACTCGGCTGCCCCAAAACAGATCAGAGAAAGCGCAACCAGCACGCCGGTTGCGATGAGCCAGAAAGCTGATCCGGCCTTCAGACCCATCCATATCCATTCACAGATAATGAAAGCTTCAATGAAAAACAGCCCTGCAATTGTGCGCAGGGTTAAGGCTCGCTTCTCGTAAATCGCCTCCCGGTCAAGCAGGTTCTCGTGCTTAGCCATACCTCACCTCCAGCTACACTAGATTCAGAGCACGCGAACGTCGTTGCGTAGCTTTTCGACCAGCTTTTTCGCCACTTCGGTCGAAGTGCCTTCCAGCAACTCCGTTTTTTTCGTCTTCTGAGGTATATAGAGGCGTTGAATCTGCTGCAGGTTGGGACCAATCGCCGATTGGACGTCAGCAAATGCCTTTTTTTGCAGCGGCTTGTTTTTAGCCTGCTTGATGCCGATCAGGGTTGCATACCGCAGTTTATTGATCCCGGACTGGATAGTAAGCACCGCTGGGAGCGGCATTTCGACGAACTGGAAATCGCCGGATTCCAGCTCGCGCTTGACGCGAATGCCGCCATCCTTCTTCTCGATCTGCATGATGATCGTGGCATGCGGCCAGTTCAGCAACTCGGAAAGGATCACGCCCGTTTGGGCGAAACCGTAATCATCGGATTGCAGGCCGGTGAAGATAAGGTCGAATGCGTCATCTTTAATGGCGGCCTGGATTGCCTTGGCGGTATTCACCGGATCGAGTCCGACAAATTCATCGCCTTCGAGGTGAATGGCGCGATCGGCGCCCTTGGCAAGGGCCTCGCGGAGCACCTGCTGAGCGCGACCGGGGCCGGCGGTGATTACGACCACCTCGCCTCCATGCTTCTCCTTCTGGCGTAGAGCTTCCTCCAGCGCGTACGCGTCCGGCTCATTGACTTCGTAGCTGATGTCCTCGCGGATCCAGCGCCCGCTCTCGTTGAGCTTCAAGGGAGCGTCCTTCTGCGGAACCTGCTTCATGCAAACAAGAATCTTCAAACGAACACCTCATAACGGTCTGGGAGAGCAACAGGAAACTGCAGAGTTGCGGATTCCCTACCTGAAAAACGGGTAAGTATAAATGACGGCGGCGGGGCGGGGAACAGCCCGGCCCCCGAACCCAGATGCGAGTTCCCAGGGTGGAATTGTCGCCGTCCAGCCGGAGAGCACGTGCCATCAACAGGCAGCGGCCAATTAAAAGCATCGCTTAGCGATATGAAAACGTGGTGGAACGCGGTAATCGGAAGAGTTCCGGCATTACCAAGGACATTCCCGAAGGTACATGTCCCTGCTAAACCAAAGTAATGTTGAGGAAAAGTGGACCGGATGCGAGGCTAATACCAACTCCTGTAGTAACCAGCCAGGCGTTCCGGACACGGGTTAGTCCAGGAAAGCCACTGACTGTACTCCGGAGACCTCAAAACGTTTCCGGCAGCGCAGGTTTTTACAGGCGACGAGGTCGTCGCGACGGACCATGTAGGAGCGTGCCTTGGCGAAGCGAGCTCGATCGCGTTCGTCGGCGCGGGCAGGCAACTGCCGCTTTTTTGTGCGAACCAGCCACTGCAGCTGATATTCAGCTGCCTGGTGGCAATGAGGACAGGTCAGCGTAGAAGGCTTGTTTTCAGGTTTTTCGTCGAAAAAGTCGCGTTCTTCCATGGTCAGGAAGAAATTGTAGTTCATAATGCCATCGCGAGTCGTAGTGTGACGTCTCGACGACGATCGATGGCGCGAAAAAAGAAGGCCAAACCGTTTCGTGCGGTAACAGCCGTGAAATCCGCGGCCCGTAGTGTATTGGGCAGTCCTCCCGCCACTCGCCGAGAGGAATCGTCCAGGCCGAAACGGGAGAAGCACAAGCCTACATTAGGCAAGTTGTTGCGCAGCGAAGAGTAGATCTTGCGCAGACGCATTCGTGTTGGCGCCATCCACTCACAGAATCTGACATAGGTTTTTCCGGAAAAATGTCTTCCTGATTCGCCTCGGTTTCAGACGACCACTGCCGTTCTTGTCCCATTTTCTCTATGGAAGTTGTACTTTAACCGGGAGTTAGCCGTCCTAATTCCTGTTTTGGCTATATTTTTTCCGATTTTTGGGCACGGGCTAAAAGAATTCTTCCCTTTTCTATTTTCCGTAGTATATTTCCGCGCAGCAGTGCAGCTGGTTACAAACCCAAGAAAACAGGAGAATTAGACCCCATGACCCGTACTATCCGTTTCCTCCTCATCGGATTGATGGTCGCCGGTTCCGTTTCAGCCGTCACTTATCCTAACCAACCGAAGATTGACAAAACGACGATTCAGACCGGAATGGGCGGACCGGTACCATGCCCCGGCTGCATGCCGAGCCCGAAGTAGCAAGTAACTGGTACTTCAGTCACTGAAGTAAGGGTGCGCAGCAAAAAAGGCTTGCAGAGTACATGTCCCAAAGGTATTCTCGCGCAAGTCTCTGGATTGGTGTTGTCATTGAGGGCCACACGATGCGCACCCTGTTCATGTCTTTTTGGATTGCCAGCAATCTCCTCCTGACGGTAGCTGCTGCTGTCATGATTTGGCGGAAGCTAGTCGGGAAGTACCCGATGTTCTTCAGCTATACGGCTTATACGGCCGTTACACTCTGGCTGAATTTTCTGCTTTACTTCAAATTCGGCGAGTCAGCGTACAGCTATGGCTATTGGGTGAGCGCACTTGGATGCACCTTGCTCGCGTTTGCTGTATTGCGAGAGATATTCCTGCAGATCTTCCGGCCCTATGAGTCTTTACGCGAATTCGGAACCGTTTTGTTCCGATGGGCAGCGGTAGTCCTAGTGCTGATTGCGATAGTTATGACCCTGTCCTCAAGTGGGGGTTCGCTGCCGCTGGCACATCACTTCCTGTTCACCCTCGATCGAAGCATCATGATGATGCAGTGCGGCCTAGTGATCTTCATGTTTTTGTTCGGCGGGCAGCTTGGATTGACGGTTAGACATCATCTTTTCGGAATAGCAATCGGCTTCGGCCTGATTGCGAGCTTTGAACTCGTCTTTATGACTGTGTATGCATACGGAACCGGCAACCTGTTCATGGTGAACATGGTAAAAATGGCTGCCGAGATCGTTGCCTATGGTATTTGGACCGGCTACATGATGATGCCTGAGCCGGAGCGCAGACAATCTGGAAGCTTTGCGCATGCGGCAAACTGGAACAACGAGCTTACCGGTGCGACCTACGGCAACTCTGATTCTGCTTTCCTGCCTAACATCGTCGATACAGTTGAGCGTGTCCTGAGCCGTCGAACGGCGACCGACATATACCTGCACGCAACGCCCGGACGAACGACCTTGCCAAATTAAGCAGCACATGTTCGAAGCAGCAGTGAAAAATCCCAACTCATTCACAGTTGGGATTTTTTTGCGCGCGCCGGCAATTCGCGCGCATTCAGCCGAACATTTATCATGCTCGGTTCGACTGGTCTGTTCTTCCGGTCCCGAGGTGTCCCATGATCGTCTTTCGTAAACCCCTTCCTGGAATTGAACGGCCGCAGATGGAAGCGGATGTTGTCATCGTGGGAGGCGGCCCGGCGGGACTGGCCTGTGCCTTGCGGCTCTCACAACTGATTGATGATCACAATAGGCGGTTTCCTAATCAGCAGATCAGCAAGGAAAACATTTATGTGCTGGAGAAGGCGCGCGAACTGGGGCAGCACTGTCTCAGCGGCGCACTCCTCGATCCACGAGCAATGAATGAACTGCTGCCGGGCTGGCGCGATAAAGCACCAATCGAAGCAGAGGTCAAGAAGGAATCAGTCTACTTCCTTCGCGAGAAGTCGAAGTTCAAGCTGCCGATCACGCCGCCTCCGCTCCGCGATCATGGAAATTACGCGATTTCAATCAACAAGTTCGTCAAATGGCTAGGTGAGAAGGTGGAGGCTGAGGGCATCACGGTCTTTACTGGCTTTGCCGGAGCTGAATTGTTGCTGGACGATGATTCGGTCGTCGGCGTCCGCACCGATGACAAGGGAGTGGATAAGGAAGGCAACAAGAAGGATAACTTTGAGCCTGGCTACGATCTGAAGGCGAAGATCACGATTCTTGCGGAAGGCACGCGCGGCTCGCTGACCAAGCAACTGATATCGCGCTTCGAGCTGGACAAAGATCGCAATCCGCAAACCTATGGCGTGGGCGTGAAAGAACTCTGGGAATTACCAGCAGGGAGAATCGCTCCGGGCGAAGTGATTTACACGATGGGGTGGCCGCTGACCACAAAAGAATACGGCGGATCATGGATATATGGATTCAAGGGAAACATTGTTTCTCTCGGATTCGTGACCGGGCTGGATTATCCGGACCCGAGACTTGATCCGCAGACCGTGCTACAGAGCTTTAAAAGGCATCCTTTCATTGCGAGTCTGCTGGAAGGCGGAAAGCTGATTCGTTATGGCGCGAAGTCGCTGCCTTACGGAGGCTGGTGGGCGATCCCGCCGGTTTCTGGTAACGGCTGGATGATCGTTGGAGATTCGGCGGGGTTTCTGAATTCGCAACGTCTGAAGGGCATTCACCTCGCGATCAAGAGCGGCATGCTTGCAGCCGAGACAGCCTTCGAGGCAATGCAGACGGATGCGCCGGCCTGTGCGCTGGGATCATTTCACAGGCGTGTTGAGAGCAGTTGGATTGGGGAGGAGCTTTGGCCTGTACGAAATTTCCATCAAGGCTTCGAAGGCGGGTTCTGGAAAGGAATGTTCCACGCGGGACTGCAGCAGTTTACCGGTGGCGCCGGAGTTCGCGACCGTTATCACGCACAGCCTGGATACGCGCGAATGAAGAAACTAAACCAGGTGCCTGCCGACAGCAACTGCCGCAAGCAGTTGCTCGATAATGCCAAGGGCGACGGCAAACTGACCTTCGACAAACTCACGGACCTATACCATTCAGGCACAAAGCACGAGGAAGATCAGCCCGCGCATCTCGTAATTCACGATACGAATATCTGTAATACGCGCTGTATTCATGAATATGGCAGTCCTTGCCAGCATTTTTGCCCCGCGAATGTTTACGAAATGCTGGAAGCCACGGATGCACCCCAAGGAAAACAGATCCACCTGAACCCCTCGAATTGTGTGCATTGCAAGACGTGCGACATCATGGACCCGTATCAGATCATTACGTGGGTTCCGCCGGAAGGCGGCGGTGGCCCGAATTACGATGGAATGTGAGTGGGTGGAGCGGCCCGAAGCCGCTCCAATTTGCAGGCATCATTAAAGCAGCTACTTGGGATTTGCTTCTCCGGTGCCGCTATTGTTGCCATTTTCCTGACTGCCGGTGGCGTGTTGGCGGTGCCGCAGGTTAGCCGGGCAAGATTCGGAAACCATGTCGACGCGGGTAACGATGAATTCCTGGGGCCGATTGGCGTTACTCGATTCGGCATTGGAGCCCATGGAACTCGAAGCCCCGGAATTGTTGGCTGCGGAGCTGGCGCCTTCCTCGGTGCCATGAACGCGGACATGGTGATTCACGTGCTTGCCGACCTGGCTGCCCTGAAGCCGCACTTCCTGGCCGGAGATCGGTTCGAGGTAGTAATCGCGGCGATCTCGAATGATGCAGCCTTCCAACACCTTTTGATTTCCGCTATTCGCGCTCGATGTCTGATTTTCGGCTTGTGAGTTCATGCCAGTGGCAGCGCTGTGGTTAGTATCGGATTGCGATGCTTGTGACGATGTGCTACTGGAGCTCTGTGCCCAACTGAACACCGCCAGCGTCAAGAGTAAGGTGAATAGAAGTGATAGGTGTTTTGCCATCGGGTGTCCTCCTTTTGGTACCCGCCGGGATGGGATGTGCAGTGAAAGCTTCAGGTTTTCCTTCCTCATGCGATCACTCACACCATTCGTAGTTCGTGAGTTGCCGAAGTCTGCAAGTTACTTTCGCTACTTCAAATTGCGCAGCATCCCGTGTTGATCTGATATGTTGAGTTCGGGTCGAACACTGGGGAGATTTCTTGGAGACAACACAACTTCTTTCACCTTCCGGTTCAACTCCGGTACCGGGAAACGGCAACGGCAGTTCGGTTTCATCCAATAAGAAAGTCAGTATTAATACGGCGGCGCTGGTCACGGCGATGGTGAATTGCGATTCGCGTGTCAGCGATTTGCTCTTTTCCCCGGGACGACCGCCGCAGGTCGAACTCGACGGCCAACTGGTTCCCATCAAGGTATCGGGACTGCCGCATCTCATGCCGGAACATACCGCCGGCATCGCTAGCGATTTGATGGCGCTGAACCAACAGGCACCTGAAACGCTGAAGCGCGAGGGCTCGTGCGATCTTTCGTATAGCCTTGCCGCGAAATGCCGATTTCGAGTGAACATCTTTCAACAGCGCGGATCGTATGCAATCGTAATGCGAGTGATTCCTCACTCCATCCCCACCTTTGAGGAACTGGGGCTCCCACCGCACCTCAGAGACATTTGCGGCCTGAAGAATGGCGTTGTACTCGTTACAGGTCCGACAGGTTCTGGAAAGTCTTCTACCCTGGCTGCGATGATCGACAGGATCAACGAAGAACGTGCAGACCACATTGTGACGATCGAGGATCCGATCGAGTTCCTGCATATGCACAAGAAGGGAACAGTTCATCAGCGGGAACTACACAGCGACACACCGAGTTTTCATCTGGCCTTGCGTGCGGCGCTGAGACAGGCGCCGAAGGTGATCCTGGTGGGAGAGATGCGAGACAAGGAAACGATCGAAGTCGCACTGACGGCTGCTGAAACGGGACACCTGGTGCTTTCGACGTTGCATACCATTGATGCAGCGAAAACGGTTGAGCGAGTAATCGGTGTATTTCCACTGAGCGATCAGCAGGCCATCCGGAAGCGACTTGCAGCATCCTTTCGCTATTTCATTTCGCAACGTTTGATCCCGAAGCGTGGCGGAAAAGGACGTGTAGCGGCTGTCGAGATTCTGAAATCGACGATGAGAACCCGCGAATACATCGAACGTGGCGAAGGCGAGGGAAGAGCACTGATCGACGCAATCAAAGATGGCGATCAGGAAGGCATGCAGCACTTCGACGGCGAGATCGAGCGGTTGATCCGCACTGGGGTGGTGGATATGGAAACCGGATTAGCGTACGCCACCAACGCCGGAAATCTCCGGCTGGCGCTTGCGGATTTCGATCCGACAGAACTACCGCGATAGGCAAAGGATTGGCGCAGCACTGCTGCGCCGTCCAAAGCAAAGACATGCAGATCGGGATCAACAGGTCAGGAGGTCATTTTGGGGAGTTGCGAGACTTCGCAAGAAGCACCTGCCAGCGCGACGATCAGAGGCACGGTATTGCGCTTGGGACCGCGCTTCCGGATAAGCAGCAGACGGATACGTTCCAGCAGTTCGATAGGTGCGTAGGAGCCCTTGGGAAGAAAAGCATCAGCTCGAAGGTCTCGGTCGTAAATGCGAATTTTGCCGGAAAAGAGAATCGCCGGCGTTTGCGGGGAGATGTTCTTGATTTCTTCGATCAGCCAGTGACCATCGAATCCGGGCATGATGAGATCGGTCAGCAGCAGATCGATTCCACCAGCTTTGAAAACAGCAAGCGCTTCCTGCGCACTCGAGCAGGTCACCACGCGATAGCCACGGGTTTCCAGCATTACTTTGCGGATGGAGAGAGATTGTTCGTTGTCGTCGACGCAGAGGATGGTTCTTTTCGGCTTCATCGGGCTCCCCGTCGGGTACAAACCCTGTGCCCACAGACAAGGAAGCAGTCTGGGAGAGGCACAAGAGGATTTGTCCCGCTCTCTTTTCTAATGTGAAATTCTAGTTTTTCGAATCACCAGGCGAGCCGAATCGTAGTCAGAGTCGAGATTGAAGTAAAGATCTGCGATAAGAAATACATGAGGAAATCAGAGCCGAAGTTCAAGATGAGATAGACGGCCATTTCTGGGCACGAACCGTCAACAGCGATGGGCGCCAAATCAGAAAATCACTTCACCGCGCGCGACTTCCACAACATTTCCACCGACACGCACGTTCGTGACTCGGTGATTTTGATTTTCTGCGGAAACGAAAAGGCGGCTCGGCCGTTTCATCTCGATTCCTTGCTCGATCAGAATGCGTTCACCGGACTTGGCTGTGCCATGAGCAGCCATCCACGCTGCGCAGCAGCCGGCAGCCGATCCGGTTGCAGGATCTTCTCCGTTGTAGAAGATCATGCGAGCATGCAGGCGCGCATCAGGATCGACAGTCTCGCGGCAAACCAAGTATAGAAACTTGCTGTCCTTGTCCTTTACGTAATCGCTGATGGCAGCCCAGTTCGCGCGGAGATTCTGCAGCGGGCTTAGCGAGCGGAAGGGAACGATGGTGAAAGCGATACCTGTCGAAACAGTCTGAATCGGCAAGTCCCGATCGAGATCGTCGGCTTTCAAACCAAGGGCACGCGCGACTTCCTCGTGTGAGTGAGTCGCACCAAACTCAGGATCGCGTTGCTGCATTTCACCGAACAGTTCGCCGTGAGCATCGTTCGAGAACCGCACCGGCACTTTGCCGACGTTGAGGTCGAGCCACACTTCGGAAGCACCGCTGGTGAGTCGCAAAACCCACGCGGTGCCCAGCGTTGGATGTCCGGCGAATGGCAGTTCCTCGCTTACAGTAAAGATGCGAACGCGAATGCCGTTCTGCCGTTGTTCATCGAATGAGCGCGGGATGACAAACGTCGTTTCTGAAAGGTTCATTTCACGCGCGAGTGCCTGCATTTCCTCTGTCTCGAGTCCAGCAGCGTTGGTAAAAACCGCCAACTGGTTGCCTTGCAGCGGTTTCGAGGTGAAAACGTCGACTTTGACGAAGGGCAGAGTTGGCATAGGCGCGAGGCTCCAATCAATGCTGTCGTTCAAGATGCCTTTGCGGTACTATAATTGTCAAAAGATATGGGCTCATAGCTAAGTAATGAACCGATTCGCACAGCTTTCCACCATGGCCATGTGTAGCTGCTGTTGTTACAGCTAGCCGGGTAAGCGTGTGTGCCACCCGGCGTCAGTCGGGTGGGCCAGAAATCTCTCACCTTCACTCACGCTGGATTCACAGACAAGTTTTGCGTTAGCGCGCCGCCAGTCGGCGCCGACACCACATTCAAGCTGAAGGAGAAGACATGAGTAGCAATGGTACTGAAGCCGTAGCCAGCCCGCGCATGCCGCGCATCAATGAACCCGCTCCGAATTTTGAAGCGAAGTCGACGCATGGCATCATCCGCCTGAGTGATTACACCAGCAAAGGCAAGTGGGTGATGCTGTTTTCCCATCCTGCCGATTTCACGCCTGTGTGTACCACCGAGTTCATCGAGTTCGCGCGACGAAATCCCGATTTCGAACGACTGAATGTTCAGTTAATCGGCAATTCCATCGATAGCGTGTATTCGCACATCGCGTGGGTCCGCAATATTGAAGAGAAGGCCAAGGTGAAGGTTCCATTTCCGGTCCTGGCCGACCTGGACCAGAAGGTGGCGCGCGCGTACGGAATGGTCCATGAGGCGGTCAGCGACACCGCTACGGTGCGAGCTGTATTCGCAATCGATCCGAAGGGTGTCATCCGCGCTATCCTTTATTACCCGATGTCTCTGGGGCGCAACGTTGACGAACTGCTGCGCATCTTTGAGGCATTGCAGACAGCGGATAAGAATTCCGTGTCTACTCCGGCGAACTGGAAACCCGGCGATCCGGTGGTTGTGCCGGCTCCGGCAACCCAGGCTGACGCAGAGAAGCGAATCGGCAGCCATGAAGGGCTGGATTTGATGGACTGGTATTTGAGCAAAAAAAAGCTCGCGGAAGCGGCGACTAAGTAATGAACGTTCGCCTGTAACCGTTCGCCAGACAATATACTTTGCTGTCATATCGAGTGCAGCGAGGAGCCCGATCTCACGACTTACGTTTCGTGTTGATGGCGATAGCTCGCTGCGCTTGCTATGACAGGTTTTCGCTACCTCCGGGATCTGCCATTGCGGTGCTGGTTTGCGCTCTAGCGGCCATGATTCTTCAATGTGGTGGCCAATTCGGGTCGTACTACGATCTCATCCTCGCTGTAAGTAACGAAGCCCTGCTGCCGAAACCTGTTCATGAAGGTGTTTACTCGCGAACGGGTAGTGCCTACCATTTCTGCGAGTTGAGACTGAGAGATTCCGAAGATCGGTTTGAGAGCGCCGTCACGGCTGTTGGAATGGTGGGCCAAGCGAAGCAGGATAGATGCAAGTCGCTGCTCGCTATTGTCAACCAGATGCAGAGTGAGAACTTCTTCGTACTCATGGGTGCGCTGCAGAATGTTGGCGAACAGAAGAGCCCCGAAATGCTGATCTTCGCGCAGGCGGGTCCGCGCTTCTTCAGCAGAGAGCCGCAGAACAATGGAATCGGTGAGCGCGAATGCCGTTCCGAAAAAGCGGCCGTGTGGCGTTAGACAGCGCTGGCCGAAGAAGTCTCCTTCAGAAAAGACGGAGAGCATAGCGTCTTTGCCGCTTGGGCTGGTGAAGGAATAACGTATCTGTCCCGAGACGACATAGTAGAGCGCATCAGCCCGAGCCCCCTGGCTGAAGACAGCCTCATTTCTGGCAACATTCAGCAGCTTGCGAGAGGAAAAGCTCTGCAGCACCTTTGGAACGGCTGCTTTGCTGGGCTGTGAAAATGGTGACATGTTACGACTTGCATCGTACAAAACAATTAGGCCTTTGAAAGTTCCTTTTTGAACAGGTAAATAATTGAGCAGCAGCAATTTAGGCCAGAAACTGCGGTTTGGCTCGGAACTCAGTATGAGAGCCGAATTTGTTACATTTCGTCACAAAATGTGCGAATCATCGCACCATTTCTGATGCAGTTGTCGAGTTTAACGGGCCTGGCGGAACGTTCCTCAGCCACTCTGTTTATTTTCGAAGCTGATGAACTGCTCCTCAATGGGATTCGCGACCAGGAACTTGGTGGCACTTTCACCGGCGTGCTGCTCTCCACTTAGCACAAGCCGTACCACCAATTGCATATGCCTACCTAAGCGATAATTGAATAGATGCCGCTGGGGATCTACATCTCCGTTCCATTCTGCAAGACCAAGTGCAGCTACTGCAATTTTGCCTCGGGCGTATTCTCGAACGCCGTGTTCCAGCGGTACGTGGACCGCGTGTGTGAGGACATCGAGCGCTTTCCGCAGACAGCGAAGGAGATGGGTGGCGTATTCGAGCGGCAGGTCGATTCCATCTATCTTGGCGGTGGTACTCCCACGCTGCTACGTCCTGAGCAATTGCAGCGTCTGTTTGAAACCGTCAGGCAGCAATTCAGTGTTTCGGCACATGCCGAAGTCACGGTTGAATGCGCGCCGGGAACGCTTTCTGCCGAAGTCATCGAAACGCTGCTTGCTTGTGGCGGGAACCGCGTCAGCCTGGGAGTGCAGTCATTCATCGATCAGGAAGCCTCCAGTGTCGCGCGTCTGCATACCAGGAAGATTACGCTGGAAGAAATTGGACGGCTTCGGGCAGCCGGAATCGCCAACATCAATATCGATCTGATCGCAGGATTGCCCCACCAGACCCCAAAAAGCTGGATGGAATCGCTGCGCCAGACCATTGACAGCGGCGTGCCGCACGTCAGCGTGTATATGCTTGAGGTCGATGAAGACTCGCGCCTGGGACGCGAATTGATCGCCGGCGGCACTCGCTATCACGCGCACTTTGTTCCCGACGATGACCTCACGGCGGATCTCTACGAGACAGCCTGCCAGGCACTGAACCATGCCGGCATTCACCAATATGAAATTTCGAACTTTGCACGCAGCGGATTTGCGTCACGCCACAACCTGAAGTACTGGACGCGACAGCCCTACGCAGGATTCGGCGTGGATGCGCACTCGATGCTGCAGGCCGAAGCCGATCAAATCGGGCTCGACGCCATCCGCTTCGCCACAACCGACGTCCTGGAGCGATACACATCAGGCGCGCCGTTGATCCGCACTCCCATTCAGCATCACGCCGCCTGTGAAGAGGCGTACTTTCTTGGGCTGCGGCTGACCGCAGGCATCGATCTTGAAGAATTAGTCGACCGATATGGTCCCAGCGCAGCCGATTTCGCTCGCGACCAGATTGCCGACTTCTGTCGCGAAGGACTGATGGAGCTGGAGAATGGTAACCTCCGCCTTACAGCTAAGGGTCGCCTGATTTCGAACGAGATTTTCTCCGCACTGCTTGCTCCACGGGAAAGCGCAAGAATAGAGACGTAGGCCGTTCCGGGGCAGAACGTCGCTGAGATCGGTTCGAAGGTTATGTTTCGCGGCCATCAGGACGTGATTGCGCGCGAGATCATCGCGGGCGAGGAAATATTGCGATTGCGTGACAATTCCGGTCAGCTGCTTCTGAAGCAGTATTGATTTTGTCCGGTGTTGTGGAAAGTTGAAACAATGTCGTTCCTGAACGCATGATTTCACTTGCATCATCTGCTCGCGAACAAGGCAGATCATTTATCCTTGGGGCTTGGACTCGTTCGACAATCCGCAAGGTGGCCCGCCGGAAGCAGTTGGGCAGCAGATCGCGCCCGAATCACAAATTTCCCGTCCTGCTCCGCATCCGGACCCCTGGCGTGAGAATCCGCCTTGGACGTTCGCCGACGTAATCCGGATCCTGCTTGTCGCCGTGATAGCGCTGGTCATCCTCGGGGCAGCAATTATTCCCATCGCCGCGCGACGGCTCGGGGTTCCGGCGAGCAGCGCGCAGATCACCGAAAATCCTCGCATCGCCCTGCCAGTGCAAGCCTTGGCTTACCTTGCCGTTTTGGCATTCATGGTGGTGATTCTGTACACGCGGCGGCGGCCATTCTGGGAATCGGTTCAGTGGAATTTCCCGGGTTCACGCTGGCTGGCCTACCTGCTCATGGGAATGGTCTTGGGCTTTCTCATCGAGGGCGCATCAGCATTTCTTCCGGTGCCGAAGGAGGTTCCGTTCGACAAGTACTTCACCGATGCAACCGGGGCATACCTGATGGCGATCTTCGGGATAACGCTGGCGCCGTTGATGGAAGAGCTCTTTTTTCGCGGATTTTTGTACCCCGTCTTGAACCGCAGGTTGGGGCTTGCGGCCTCGCTGATCATTACCGCGCTGGCGTTTTCTCTGCTGCACGCGGCCCAATTGGCCCACGCCTGGGCGCCTCTTTTCCTGATCTTCATCGTCGGTCTTGTGCTTACGTACGCGCGCGCGCGAACACATTCCGTGGCCAGCAGTTTTCTCATCCATGCCGGATACAACAGCACACTGTTCGTGCTGATGTGGTTTGCGACCGACCACTTCCGTCACCTCGAAAAGATGACATAAGCGCCTCTCTTCGCGGCCTCGCGGATATCTGTTATGTTTGTTCCGTGACCGTATCAGCGCGCCAGCAATTGTTATCGCTTCTTGCCCGCAACTCTTTTCGTCTCGGCGACTTCAAGCTCTCGTCGGGCGGTACCAGCGACTATTACATCGATTGCCGGACCACCACTCTGACAGGCGAAGGCGCTCGTCTGACCGGCCGTGTTTTCCTGGATGAACTTTACCGTCAGGGTTGGACTCCGGAAGCCATTGGCGGGCTCACCATGGGTGCCGATCCAATCGTGGTCGCGGTAGCGATGCTAAGCGCGCAGCAGTCTACCGAGCGCCGTCCGATTCCGGACCTCAGCCCCGGAGCTGCGGACTATCTTCGCATCGATGGATTTCTGGTCCGCAAAGCTGAAAAGCAGCATGGGACCGCGCAGCGCATCGAAGGTTTGCGCAAACCAGGAGCGAAGGCAGTGATCGTCGACGATGTATGCACAACTGGAAGCTCGACGATTCAAGCGATCGAGGCGGCGCGCGAGTTCGGGTATGACGTCATCGGCGTCATCTGCCTGGTAGAACGCGAGGAAGCGGGAGGCCGACCGAATGTTGAAAAAGCTGCAGCTCCGGCGCCGTTTCTCTGCATCTTCACCGCCGATGATGTTCGCCAGGAACACTTGCGACAGCGAGGCGAAAACGCTCCTGCCTGATTGGCATCACATCAAATTTGGATTGTGAACCGTGATTAAGACACTCGAATGGACAGACGAAGGTGTACGCTTCATCGATCAAACTAAACTTCCGACCGAAGAGGTTTACGTTACCTGCCGAAACTATGAAGAAGTGGCAGACGCGATCCGCACGATGATCGTACGCGGGGCTCCTGCCATCGGAGTGGCTGCTGCGATGGGTGTCGCGCTCGGAGTGCGAGACTCGGAGGCCGATCACGTTTCCGAGCTTCGCCGCGAGTTCGAACAGATTTGCGATACGCTGGCTGAGACCCGTCCCACCGCCGTAAATCTCTTCTGGGCCATCCAGCGAATGAAGGATAAGTTCGAAGCTGTCTCGGAGCTTCCTGTTTCACAGATCAAGCAGGCACTCGTCACTGAAGCGCAGCGCATGTACGTCGAAGACATCGCCGCAAACGAAGCCATGGGACGAAATGGGGCGGTGTTGTTGCCGAGCAGCGGCAGCGTGTTAACCCACTGCAATGCCGGTGCGCTCGCAACTTGCGGCTACGGAACCGCCTTGGGGGTAATCCGGGCGGCCGTCGAGAGCGGGAAGAAGCTGCACGTCTATGCGGACGAGACGCGTCCTTTTCTGCAAGGCGCCCGTCTGACCGCATGGGAATTGGTGAAGGACAACATTCCTACGACGCTGATCTCCGACAACATGGCGGGAGCGATGATGCGACAGAGAAAGATAGGCGCTGTAATCGTCGGTGCGGACCGGATTGCCGCCAACGGAGACGTCGCCAACAAGATCGGAACCTACACGGTGGCGGTATTGGCGAAGGAGCACGGCATCCCCTTCTACGTTGCGGCCCCCTGGTCGACCGTCGATCTCGACACTCCGGATGGAACCAAAATTCCCATCGAGCAGCGCGCCTCACGCGAAGTAACGCATATTGCGGGCAAACAGATGGCGCCAGATGGCGTAAAGGTCGAAAATCCGGCCTTCGACATTACGCCTTACAAGTATGTCACCGCGATCATTACCGAACGGGGAGTGGCGAAGGCACCGTATACGGAATCGCTCCAAAACCTGGCGAGCGTCGTCGCCGTCTAGGTGTTCACAAGGCACAACTACCAAGGACAAAGAGGATCGCCGAGGCTTCTACTTCGTGTTTCTTAGTGTCGCTTGTAGTTATCTTGTTCCAATGAGAACGCCTTCCGAATCACCTGTGCGGTGAAGCCGATCAGCGGCATGGAGTCGAGTTCTTCGCGCGTGATCCAGCGGGCTTGGGCTACGTCCGAAGCAGCTTGCAGTTCGCCGCTGACCCACGTGCATAAGAAATCCACCAGAACGTAGTGGTATTGCGTGCGGCCCTCCGGATCGCGATGAATGCTGTCAAAAACGTCCAGCACCTCTCCCGCTGTGACCACCAGCCCAGTTTCCTCCAGAACCTCGCGCTGCACGCCGCTTCGTAGTGTTTCTCCGATTTCCAGCATTCCGCCGGGGACGGTCCACTCACCCTGGCGAGGAGGTTTCCCGCGCTGCACGATCAGCGCGCGTCCTTCATGAAGGATTACTCCTCCTACGCCGACCAGCGGGCGATCCGGATATTCGCGTTGCATCAGGAAAAGAATCCACGTGGCGTCAGGTTGACGATTTTCCAGCCGTTCTTTCCGCGAGCGAATTCAAACCGTACCTGCGCCGACTTTCGAAATGGCGCACCAGAAACTACCGGCTGTCCTTCCAGATCGAATTGGACCAGCACAGCTGGATGATCCGGATCATTTCCACCTTCACGTACGTGGTAACGTCCGATGAAGTTCTCGTATTGAGTGAAGAAGACATCAACCTGATCGGCAAATTCGCCGTAATTCGTCATGAACTGGGGATCGAAAGATGACAGGAATTCCTGTTCGTTGTGCGACTGCAAGCCTTGAAGCAACTGATCGAGCAAACGGATTGCAGTCTCTTCGCTAAATTGACCGTTCGTGTCAGCCGGTTTTTCACTTGCCTTCGTTTGCTGCGCAACCAGAGGGCAGCTGCCGCATAAAATCAGCAGCAGACTCGCCAGCAGCATCGAGCGTATTCTTACGGTCGGCATGTGGGCATCCCATCTGGCACTATAGCAAAGGAGACTCCCAGATTCGTGCTGGCAACAGCCGCCGCGGATTTGGCAACTTTCTTCCTGTGGCTCTCGAAGAATACAAACGCAAACGAAAGTTCGACAGCACTCCTGAACCGGCGGGCGAAGTTGCGTCCAGGGAAGGGCATCGCTTCGTGGTGCAGAAACATCGGGCGACCCGTCTCCATTACGATTTCCGCCTCGAGATGGATGGCGTTCTGAAATCGTGGGCGGTGCCGAAAGGGCCGTCGCTCGACCCGGCGGACAAGCGGCTCGCCATGCAGGTGGAGGATCACCCGGTATCGTATTTCGATTTCGAAGGTATCATTCCTGCTGGAAATTACGGGGCTGGAACCGTAATGGTGTGGGACTTGGGCACATGGGAACCCGTAGGTGGCGACGCCAACCAGATGCTGAAGAAGGGCGATTTCAAGTTCACATTGCACGGCGAAAAACTGAATGGCAGCTTCGTGCTCGCGCATATGAAGTCGCGGCGTCCCGGCAGCAAGGGCACTGAATGGCTGCTCATCAAGCATCGAGACGAGTACGTCCAGCCTGGTTTCGACATCGACAAACTCGACTACTCCGTGCTCACCCACCGATCGCTGGCTGAGATCGCCGGCGATCAGGGCTCCGCGGAATGGGAGAGCAATCGCAAGTCGTCCGGACGCTCATCGCGAAAGAATGCCTGGCTTGCCGACGCGCTGGCGCAATCTGATAAGCATGCGGCGGAGCAGAAGCCTTCCGGTCGCTCGGCCAAGGTTGCAAAATCAGCAGCGCCGAAGAAAGCGTCCAAGCGCGAGTCCACGACCGCCGCTCGCAAACGAAGCTCTCGCTCCGCACCCAAAGAAGATGCCGACGGCGACTCGCATGGCCCTTTGTTCCAATTCGAAGCACTGCGAAACGCAAGGCGCGCGGCTATGCCCGGCGTGATCCACCCCATGCTAGCCACGCTTACCACCGGCCCGTTCGACAGCGACGATTGGCTGTTCGAGATCAAGTGGGACGGCTACCGCGCCCTGGCCTATATTGATGGCGATTCCGTTCGCCTGGTCTCGCGGAATGGCAACGACCTCACCTCGCAGTTTCCAGAATTGCGTGCTCTCGCCGAACACTATCGCGGCCAGAAGGCTGTGATCGATGGCGAAGTGGCCGCTCTCGATGACGCAGGCCGTCCCTCGTTCAGCCTGATGCAGCAACGCGCCGGCGGGATCGGTACGCGCCGCATGGCGCCTGACCGCACGATCCCGGTCGTCTACTACGCTTTCGACCTGCTGTACGCCGAGGGCTACGACCTGATGCGTGTCGACCTGGAGCAGCGGAAACAAGCATTGGCAGCCATGCTCAAAACCGACGCGCTGATTCGCTATTCCGACCATTTTGTAGGCGAAGGAAACAATCTCTATCGCGCGGCTCAGGAGCGCGGGCTCGAGGGCATTGTCGCCAAACGCCGTAACAGTTGCTACACCCAGAAGCGCAGCCGCGAATGGCTGAAAATGAAGATTACGCGCCGCCAGGAATGCGTGATCGGCGGCTATACCGAACCGCGTGGCAGCCGCGAGCACTTTGGCTCGCTCGTACTCGGACTCTACGACGAGAAGAAAAGGCTGATCCCAGTTGGTCAGGCCGGCAGCGGTTTCACCGCGAAAACCCACGAACAGATGTGGGAAAGCCTGCAGCTTCTTCAGACCGCCCAGAATCCATTCCACGGAAAGGTCGAAAGCGACCGCCGCGTGCATTGGGTAAAGCCGGAGCTCGTTGCGGAGATCAAATTCACCGAATGGACCCATGAAGGCCAGAGCGGCGCAGTGAAAATGCGCGCGCCCGTCTATGAAGGGCTTCGCCAGGACAAAGATCCGAAGGAATGCGTTTTCGAGAAGCCGCTAGCTTTGGAGCAGGTGTGATGTAGAGCTCCAATTCTACTGGCTGTCATTTCGAGCGAGCGGTGCTTAAACAGAGGCGCCGCGAGTCGAGAGACCTTACGGCTGTGAAGAGTTTGCGGGCGAAACTCAGTTCCTCGATGTCATGGTGACGCTTCGCACAGCGAAACGGAATCCATCCTTGTTTGCTGGCTCGCGCCCTTACCCGGAATGACAGCGTGCGCCATTGCACCCCTGCGCGTCCGCCTCACCTATGGCGCCGTCCGCTGATTGCGCCCAAAGTAGTGCGCCAGCGCCTGCCCGGTGTAGGACTTCTTAATCTTGGCGACTTGTTCCGGCGTGCCATGAGCGACGATGCGACCGCCGTCTTCTCCGCCTTCTGGGCCAAGATCGATGATCCAGTCGGCATTGCGGATTACGTCGAGATTATGTTCGATGATGATGATGCTGTTGCCCAGATCGGTGAGGCGGTGCAGCACGTCGAGCAGCTTACGAACATCGTCGAAGTGCAGGCCCGTGGTGGGCTCGTCGAGCAGGTACAGTGTGCGTCCGGTCTGGCGCTTGCTGAGCTCGCGCGCTAGTTTGATGCGCTGCGCTTCACCGCCGGAGAGCGTTACCGCTGATTGGCCCAGATGGATGTACCCGAGTCCAACGTCCACAAGCGTCTGCAGCTTCTGGCGAATAATCGGGAAGTTTTCCAGGATCGGCAGCGAGTCGGAGACTGGCATCTCCAGCAGGTCGGAGATCGAATAGCCGTTATATTTCACCGCCAGCGTCTCCTGGTTGTAGCGCTTGCCGCCGCAGACCTCGCACAGCACATAGACGTCCGGCAGAAAATTCATCTCAATGCGGCGCTGACCTTCTCCCTGGCAGTTCTCGCAGCGTCCGCCGGGAACGTTGAAGGAAAATCGCCCGGCCTTGTACCCGCGCTCGCGGGCCTCCGGCAACATCGCGAAAACCTCGCGGATTTGCGTGAACACGCCGGTGTACGTTGCGGGATTCGATCGCGGTGTGCGGCCGATCGGCGACTGGTCGATGCGGATGACTTTGTCGATATTCTCGATGCCGCTCAGCGCTTTGTGTTCTCCGGGCAGTTCGCGTGAGCGGTAGAGCTTTTGCGCCAGCGCGCGATAGAGAATGTCGTTTACGAGGGTCGACTTTCCCGAACCGGAAACGCCCGTGACAACGGTCATCACGCCGAGCGGGAAAGTTACATCCAGGTGCTTGAGATTGTTTTCGTTCGCGCCAAGAATCGTGAGTGCGTTGCCGTTTGTGTGGCGGCGCTCAGAGCGCATCTCGATCTGCACTTCGCCGGAAATGTATTTTCCGGTGAGGGACTTCGCATTGTGCATCACTTGTTCCGGAGTACCGGAGGCGACCAGCGCGCCACCATGGCGCCCGGCGCCGGGGCCAAGATCGATGACGTAGTCGGCGCGGCGAATGGTTTCTTCGTCATGCTCGACGACCAGCACCGTATTACCAAGGTCGCGCAGCGATTCGAGCGACTTCAGCAGGCGCTCGTTATCGCGATGATGGAGTCCGATCGAGGGCTCATCGAGTACGTAGAGCACGCCGCGAAGTCGCGAGCCGATCTGTGTTGCCAGTCGGATGCGCTGGCCCTCACCGCCGGAGAGCGTGGCTGCGCTGTGGTCGAGCGAGATGTAGCCAAGTCCAACCGTGTTGAGGAAGCCGAGCCGCTCACCGATTTCGCGCACCACGCGCCCCGCAATGTTTTCTTCGCGTTCGTTGAGCTTAATCTGCTGCACTGATTCCACCGCACGCGAAACAGGCAAGGCGGTAAAGTCGGCGATCGACATGCCATTGATCTTCACCGCGAGGCTTTCCGGCCGCAGTCGCTTACCGTAGCAAGCCGGGCAGGTCGTCGCTGACATGTAATCGAGCAGGTATTCGCGGTAAGTTTCGGATGATGACTCGTCCATCTGCTGCTTGAGGTACTCGAGAATACCTCGAAATCCGACCTTTTTCGATTCACCCGCTTCCGGACCGTAAAAAAGCAGGTTCTGCTGCTTCACCGGAAGCTTTTCCAGCGGAGTGCTCAGCTTGATCCCGTACGCAGCGGCTGCCAGTTCTACCAGGTGATGCAGATTGGTCGACGCCGACCCCGGTCCCAGCGCGCCTTCGAAGAGCGGCTTCGACCAGTCGTTCACAATTTTTGCCGGATCGAAATCGTACCGGCTGCCCAGACCGTGGCACTCGGGACAGGCGCCATACACGCTGTTAAACGAAAACGATCGGGGCTCCAGTACCGGCACGCTGATACCGCATTCGGGGCAGGCCAGGCGCTCGGAGAAAAGATACTCCTCGCCGCCAACCACGACGACCTGAACCAGTCCGTTCGCGAGCTTCATCGCCAACGCGATCGATTGTTCGAGACGGTGCTCGATCCCCGACTTCACCAGCAGCCGATCTATCACCACTTCGATCGTGTGGTTCTTGCGTTTGTCCAGCTTCAGGTCGTCTTCCATGCTGACCAGTTCGCCATCGATGCGAGCGCGTGTAAACCCGTGCTGGACCAGCTTTTCCATTTCCTTCTTGAACTCGCCCTTACGTCCGCGAACGATGGGCGCGAGAACCATCACGCGATCTTCCGGCTTCAGTTCCATCACGCGGGCGACGATCTGATCGGCGGATTGACGCGAGATCGCGCGGCCACATTGGGGGCAATGCGGCACGCCCACCGACGCATAGAGAAGGCGCAGGTAGTCGTAAATCTCGGTAATAGTCCCCACAGTCGATCGCGGGCTGCGGCTGGTGGTTTTCTGCTCGATGGAAATCGATGGGCTCAGGCCATCGATGGCGTCCACGTCCGGACGTTCCATCTGATCCAGAAACTGGCGGGCATACGCCGACAGCGTCTCGACGTACCGGCGTTGGCCCTCGGCGTAGATGGTGTCGAAAGCGAGCGAAGACTTGCCCGAACCGCTCAGCCCGGTGATCACGGTCAGAGTATTGCGCGGGATTTCTACGTCGATGTTCTTGAGGTTGTGCTGACGCGCACCACGTACTGTGATCTTGGAAATGCCCATGAAACTTTTGGTCTTCGGCCCCCGGTACTAGCCCTTCCGATAGGGTGCAACCCCCTAGAAAGATCACCGCAGATGAGGCACAGTTCTACTCCGTATCTTAGTTGTTAACAACAGAACCCGTCAACGAAGGTAGAGTCGTTCGGGGCGTCTTAAGCGAGTCGACCCGCGATCTAAGTTGAACGCAGGATGTGACTTCAGGCCCATTTCTTCGAAAATGACGGAACATTGTTGCGAGATGTTGCAGCAAGCGGTCGATGGCGATGCCATCCTGAACCAGCCAATGCTGCAAATGCGGGGGCGGTTGCTGAACGAGATCGACTCGGATTACGCGGTCCGTTCACCAGAAGACCGGCCGAACCTGTTTCCCATTAACTTTTGTCCCTTTTGCGGAAGGGCAGTTTCAAGAACGATTTGGAACGCTGAAAAGAAAAAGTAATCAAGGCAGATGTAGAACAGGCCGATTTACTTTGAAGTTGCTGGAAGCATCCACGGCAGGTATTTAGGGCATCGCAGGAAAGGCAGGCAGGAAGTGACCTCATTGGTGACGGTCCTCATTCTCATCCTCACGGTTGTTCTCTCCCTTGGGTTTGGCACCATTCTTGGCTATGGAATCATTACAGGTATTCTGAATTTCTTCGCGGCTCCGCGCAAGGTTGCGCCCGCTCCTGTGCTGGTTTCGCAACATACGTCGGGGGATTAGGGCAGTCTGTCACACTCGCATTGCATTGCGGTAACCCGTGGACGCACCGCTCTGCCACGCCTCACAACTATGGAATCATTGTTGAAGTGTTACTGATCTGGACGGCGATTTTGCTGCTGTTGCTGCTGCATTCGCTGGAGTTCCTGCAACAACTGCTCGGGGGTTTTCACGCGGTTCGGGCCCGCTTCCCCTCCACCGCTATTCGGCTGTGATGAATTCTGGGTCGAGGGATTCGGCTGATAGGGGGCGCCCGCCTGCGGCAATTGAGGTGCTGCGGTCGGCTCCGGCTGATCGTCGTTGTTATTGTCCGACTCGTCATCAGCGTTTGCAGAGTTCATCGACTGCATCGGAGCCGCTTGCGGCGGGGCATTGCTGGCAACGCTGGAATTCTGCCGAGCGCTCAGGATCACCTGCGAAACGTCATTCGGATTCTGCGGCGTGCCCACAAGGATGTAGTCATACCTGGAACCTGCGAACAATTGGGTCAGGACGTCTCTTGGCTGTCCGGGGCCGAGGTGGATTACTACACGTTCGCTGCCGGCGCCTGGCGGCGTATCCAATCCTATGCCCATGGCGTTGCGCACAGCATGCAAAACATCCCCGAGATTAGAATTGTCGGCGCGTATACTGAGCAGCCCATCCTTGTAACGTACTTCTGGCGGCTGTGCCGGCATTTGTTCTGGTGATGGCGGCTGCAAAGGCACAGGTGGTTGCTGGACGGCGGGCGGCGGATCAGCTTTCGCGGTTGCGTGCTTTTGGGATGCGAACGCAGCCAGGCTAAAGGCGATGCTCGTGAGTAGAATCGCCGACTTGGTCAGGGCCGTCGCCATACTTGGTTGGATGTGATTTTACACCCGAATGGAAAGGCTGTCCGAACCCGGCAAACATCGGAATTTGTGAGTCAGGCATCTTAAAGGAAAGTAGCGCAATGTTGATGATCATGAAAACTTCTGTGACGACTGGCTTTGTAAGTGCACTTAGCTCACGGCGCTGCAGTTGGCTTTTGGCCCTGGTGCTGTTCTCTTTTCCGGTACTCTGTGCCGCCCAGACTTGCGACATGGGCGATGATATCGACGCTGCCACCAGAACCGCGGTCCAGCAAACGGCCCAACGTTACTTCCAGATGGCCTCCCGCAGTGACAGCGCTTCCTTGCAGCAAAATGCTATCGCATCGCTCGCGGCGGACTTCAGCGGAATCCAATATTCCCTGAGCCAGAACAAAGACAACCTCGCCGGAGCAACTGCGACCCCGCAGGGCACATATCTGCTCTCCGAAACGACTGCCCCGGCAAACGGGCGCGCTGAGTTCTTCTGCGGTATCTACAACTCACCCGATCGCGTCAGCTTTGTTATTCCGAATCTAACCCCAGGGAAGTATGCGGTTGTGGTTGAGAACGTCAGCGGCGGGAAGCAGCCCATGCAGTTGACGTTTGTGCTCCAGCAGGATGCGTCAGGAGCATGGAAGCTGGGTGGGATTTATCCGCGATCGAAGGAAATCGCCGGCCACGACCAGGACTGGTACATCGCGCAAGCCCGGCAATATAAGGCGAAAGGCAACAACTTTGATGCCTGGTATTACTACGTAGTAGCGTGGGACATGGCGGCGCCAGTTGATTTCATGTTCAACGTCGCCAAAGACAAGGTGGCGGACGAGATGCAGGCGGTGCGTCCGCCGGATCTTCCCAGCCCCGACAAGCCGTTGACGGTTACTGGAAACGGGAAAACCTTTCAATTCGTGCAGATGTTTCCGGTCGAATACGAAAAGGGTCTTTACCTGGTAATGAAATACCGGGTTCCGCAACTTGGTAGCAACGCGCAAATGTTCGCCGACAATACCGACGCAATGAAGGCCATGGTAGCCAAATATCCGCAATTGCGAGAGGCGTTCGCCGGACTGGTGGCGCGCGCGCTGGACCCGTCCGGGCAAGATTACGGAACGCCGCTGGCGATGAACAACATCAAGTAAAACGCCGCGGGCGATGAATAACATCAAGTAAGAAGTTAGAGAACGCCTGCCCCGAACAGGTTCTCGGTGCCTCGGGCACTCGTGTTTGTGATTGCAGTCACAGCAGGCGGAGAACCTGAACCCGCAGCATGTTGCATACGAGGACATGCATGCCGGGGCACTTGCCGCAGTCTGACAATCCGGGTGAGAAAAGCCGTGCGAGCCTGCTGGACCGGTTCGCCTCCGGACAGCAACGGAGATTTGCACCACGTTCCGCGCTTTTTTCGGAAGGCGATGCAGCCGAGAGCCTGCACATGCTTCGAGAAGGCCAGGTGGAGATCCGGATTTCTGCCGGCAATCAGACGCTTTTCCGACGGGTGGCTTATCCCGGATTCCTACTCGGGGTGGCCGCTGCGATCAGCGACCGTTCTCACAACTACACCGCGGTGGCTGTGGAAGCCGTGATCACTTCTTCGCTTTCCAGATCAGAATTCCGTAATTACCTGAAGGAAAATCCTGAAGCTTGTTTCGAAGTGGTGCAAGCGATTGGAACTGAACTGATGGAGATTTTTGAAGGGGGCTTGCGCCCCATTCGAAATAAGCCACGCCATCTGAAACCGCACGTCTAGCGCACGCGGGCCAATACAAGGGTTTCGTCGTCCGGCTGTTCGTTGGCGCCAATCCAATCGGTTACAGCCGAGAGCACCTGGTCTGAAATGCGCGGCAGCGACGCATTGAAATTTTCTTCGATGATTTGCGCCAGGCGTTCCTCGCCGAATTCTCCAAACTCATTCTCCGGCTCGGTGACGCCGTCGCTATAGAACACAATGGTGTCGCCAGGCTGGAGTTGTACTTCGGCCTCATCGTACGAGAGCCCGTCGAACAGTCCAATGACGCTGCCGCCAGTCTCCAGCCGCCGCAAAGATCTAGTGCGGCTCAGCAGCAACGGTGGAAGATGGCCAGCATTCGAGTAACTGAATTTGCGTGTGGCGCCGTCGTAAATGCCCAGAAACATGGTGGCGTATTTTTCCGGCGGGGTGCTGTGATACACCTGCCGGTTCAGCATGGCGCAGAGTTGGGCAGGAGAAATGTCTACCTCGCCATCCCCGAAGGAAGAATTGTCATAGTTAGCAGTCACGTGTACGCCACTTCCCACACTCGCGGCAGCCAATGCCGGTGTGCGTTCCAGGCTGTAAGCACGCACGGCCGAGTGGATCGTGGCCATCATGAGCGCGGCCGAAATTCCTTTTCCGCTGATATCGCCCACAGCGATTGCAACACGATTTGGGCCCAGTGGAACATAGTCGTAGTAGTCGCCGCTTACGGTTCGCGCCGGTTTGCAGACACCGTACAGTTCCAATGTCTCCAACTCCGAACTCTGGCGCGGAAATAATTGCGCCTGGACTTCCTGTGCGATCGATAATTCGTTTTCCAGCCGCTGCTTTTCTTTCTGCTCGCGCAGCAATTTCTGCAGCGACTCGATCATTCCGTTGAACGATTTTTCCAGTGAGGCGAGCTGATCTTCGCTCTTCACCTTTATTCGATGGGTGAAGTCACCACGGTTGATGTGCTGAGTGGCGGCATAGAGAGCGGCAACCGATCGTGTAATCGTTCGCGTCAGGCGTACCCCGATGATCAGCGCGACCAGCTCGATCAGTCCGAAGAAGATTCCGATGGCAGCGAGCGCAACCATTACGGAGCGGGCGAAATCGCCAACGGTCAAGAACAGGCGCTGGTACAACAGAGATGGGCGAGTAGTGACGACGATGAATAAATTCCCCGCATCGCTTCCGGTCTGCCAGTCGAGTAACGAGGCCGTAGCCGGGAAACTCACTTCCCGGTCAAAGCGATTCGCCGGCGGAGGAAGCCTCCCTCCATTCACGTTCTGGGGGTTCGATGTGCCCGCCTCCGGACGAAGG
>Ga0070738_10001906_pt1 | contig 36473 bp, 42 predicted proteins | sample Coa_R2_2_FD_66446 | JGI IMG/M metagenome (GOLD analysis project Ga0070738, IMG submission 66446) | Surface soil microbial communities from Centralia Pennsylvania, which are recovering from an underground coalmine fire - Coalmine... | ecosystem: Environmental > Terrestrial > Soil > Unclassified ...
TCGAAGCGCGCCATCTCGGCGGCGGCCGGCGTCGTGCTGTAGGGCGGCGTGGCCGCCAGAAAGTCCGCAAGCCTGGCGCCGAACCAGCGCACCGACGGTGTGCGCGACGGATGGGCCGCGATATAGGCCCGCGCCATATGGTCGAAGTCGGCCGGGCCCGCCATCGCCATCAGGCCGGGAAAGTCGTTGGTCAGCACCTCGATCAGCCGCAGCGCATAGGCGTCGCGATAGACGCCCAGCAGGGTGACCCGGTCGGCCTTCTTCGTGTCGCGCACCGAGCCGGCAAAGCCGTCGCTCCTGACCAGCAGGTAGTCCTGGAAGGCGCGCTGCAGGTCGCCCAGCGAACCTGCATTTGAGCCCGCGTTGATCATGCCGCCTGCCGTGTCGCTTGGGCGGCAATGCGTCGCGCGGTGTCGAGCTCGGCCAGCAGCTCGCCATAGGGCGGAATGTTGGCGTCACGCTCGATCATGGTCGGCACCCCCGGAAAGAGCCGCACGGCCTCGGCGTAGAGGTCCCATACGTCGTCGATGATTGGATGATCGTGCGTGTCGATGATGTGCGTGCCCTTGTTGAGATGGCCGGCGAGGTGGAACTGGCGCACGCGCTCGCGCGGCATGGCGCACAGGAAGGCGCGCGGGTCGAACTCGTGGTTGAAGGCGCTGACATAGACGTTGTTGACGTCGAGCAGGATCTCGCAGTCGGCGCGCCGGGCGAGCTCGGCCATGAACTCCCATTCGCTGAGCTCGGAGGCGGCGTACGTCACGTAGCTCGACACGTTCTCCAGCACCAGGCGGCGGCCGATATGGTCCTGCACGCGCTTGACGCGCTCGGCGACGTGGTCGAGCGCCTCCTCGGTGTAGGGCAGCGGCAGCAGGTCATGCATGTTCAGGCCGCGCAGGCCGGTGAAGCAGAGATGGTCGGAGACCCACATCGGCTGCACGCGGTCGATCAGCGCCTTCAGCTCGTCGAGATAGCGGCCGTCGAGCGGATCGATCGAGCCGATCGACAACGACACGCCGTGCAGCGCCATCGGATAGTCGCGGCGCAGGCGGTCGAGCCAATAGAGCGGACTGCCGCCCGGCACCATGTAGTTTTCGCTAAGCGCCTCGAACCAGCTCACCTTGCCGGGATTGGCGGCGATCTCCTCGTAGTGCTCGGTCCTGAGGCCGAGGCCGAAATCCACCGCAGGCTGCTGCATGCCGTCAGTCTACTCCAAAAAGACGGCGGGCGTCGCCGATCGCTCGGGACGCCCGTCGGTTCCTCCGGCTGTTCGCAGCCGAAAGAGCAATCGTTACATCACCTTGCCGCCCTTGGCGCTGCATTCCAGCGACGTGCTCGACTCGGTCCAGCCCTGGCCCTTGCAGGCGTTCTGGCCCTTGCACGAGTTGGTCGCGCTCTTGCAGGCGCTCTGGCCCTTGCAGGCGTTGACGCCGCCGCACTTGATGCCGTCGGCATGGGCGGCGGTGGCGAAGGCTGAGGCGGCGAAGATCGAGGCCGCGGTGGCTATGATGGTGCGCTTGGTCATGACGAGCTCCCTCTTGATCAGCAATGCAGGTCGACCTGCGTCCCTGTTACGGGCGGCACTCGGCCCTCGATCAGCGAAGGGGGCTCAATCTTTGTTGAAGGCGGGCGATGATCCGATGTCGATGGCGGCCGTATAAGGCGCCGCAGTCACATCACCTTGCCGCCCTTGGCGGTGCATTCCTGCTCGCTCTTGGTCTCGGTCCACCCCTGGCCCTTGCACGAGTTCATGCCCTTGCACGAGGAATTGGCGGTCGCACAGGAGCTGGTTCCCTTGCAGGAATTGACGCCGGCGCACTTCACGGTGCCCTCCGCCGATGCGACGGTCGCGATGCCACCGGCGGCGAACAGTGCCGCGGCGGTGGCGGCGATGAAGGCACGCTTGCTCATAGGCTACTCCTCTTTCGTTCCCCGGTTGCACAATGACTCGCCGGAGCGCCGGCGGGAAGTCAGAGCTTGGCGACCGGGCGTGATCTCCTGATCACCGCTGCGTGAAGCGGGCCGGCGAAAGCGCCCGTTCGGTGACGCCCAAGTCAGCGATCTCGCGAGGCAGGCCCTGGCCGAGCGCCAGCGCGGCGGCGAGCCGTCCGGCTCCGGCGCCGGTCTGGATGCCGTAGCCACCCTGTCCGGCCAGCCAGAAGAAGCCCGGCTGCGTGTCGTAGCCCACGACCAGGTTCTTGTCGGCGACGAAGCTCCGGAGCCCCGCCCATTTATTCTTGATGCGTGCGATTTTCAGGGTGGTCGCCGTCTCGATGCGATCGACGGCTACCGCGATGTCCATCTCCTCGGGCTGCGCATCGGTCGGGGCGGAGGGCGTCTCGTCGGCCGGCGAGCCCAGGAACTGGCCAACCTCGGGCTTGATGTACCAGCTCTCGTCGAAGTCGATGACCATCGGCATCTTGTCGAGCGCCAGCCCGGCCGGCGCATCGAAGGTGAAGGCGGTGCGCCGCTTGGGGACCAGCCCGACCGGCGTGGCGCCCGCCATCCTAGCGACGACATCAGCCCACGCGCCGGCCGCGTTCACGATGTTGGCAGCCGCAAGCGTGCCGCCATCACGCAGGCGAATGGTCCACTTCCCGCCCTTGCGATCGAGCGCCGTGACCTCGGCATTGAGGCGCAGTTCCGCGCCCGCTGCCCGCGCGCCCCTCAGAAAGCCGGCATGGATTGCCGCCACGTCCATGTCCTCGGCAAGCTCATGGACCGCCCCGCCGGCGCAAGCTTCGGGCTTGAGCAGCGGCTGCAGCGCCAGTGTCTCGGCCGGCGTGCGCCAGCGCACGGTCGGCACCAGCCGGGCATATTCGGCCGCCGCCGCCTGGAGGCCGTCCTTCTGCTCGGCGCGGCCGACGATCAGCGCGCCGCGCGCGGTGAGCAGCGGATGGTCGGCGAAGCCCGCCGGCGGCTTGCGGTAGAAATGGCCGCTCGCCACGGTGATGGCGCGGATCTCGGCGCTGCCATAGGTCTCCGAATGCAGCGCCGCCGAGCGGCCCGTCGTGTGGTAGGCCGCGACGTGCTCGCGCTCCACGATCATGACCCGTGCCGTGGGCGCCAGATGGTAGGCGACGGATACGCCGGCGATGCCTGCGCCGATGACGGCGAAATCGAACTCACTCATGCGGCCACATTGCAGGGCCATCGGCCGGACGGCAATATCGCGCGATGTTCCCGTTCTCCGACGCGGTATTCCACTGGTACGACCTGGGAGCGACGTTCCTGTGGGCGATCAGCGGCGCCATGCTGGCGGCGCGCCGGGGCTACGACATCATGGGCGTCTTCATCATCGCCATGGTCTCATCGACCGGCGGCGGCCTGATCCGCGACGGGCTATTCCTGCCCGGCTCAGCCGCCCCCAAGCTGATCCAGACGCCCGACTATCTGATGATCGTCACTGTCGTCACGGCGATGATCTGGCTGTTCGGCCGGGCGCTACGGCGGCTCGCCTGGCTGCCGCCTGCGCTCACCCTGGCCGATGCGCTGGGCATCGGCGCCTACGGCGTGGTCGGCATGCACCTTGCCGTCGCGGCCGGCATCCCGATGATCGGCGCCATCCTGATCGGCGTCGTCAATGCCGTGGGCGGCGGCGCGCTGCGCGATCTGCTGATGAACCAGAAGCTCGAGCTGCTGCAGCCGTCGGTGCTGATGGGGCTCGCCTCGCTGATCGGCTGCCTGCTGTTCGCCGTGCTGCTTGAGTTCGGCGCACCCGGCGCGTGGGCGGGCGCGGCGGCCGCGGTCACGGCCTTTGCGGTTCGTCTGCTCGCGGTGCGGTTCAATCTGCGGTCGCGGCCGCTGGCGGCTTTCGAGGAGGATTGGCGGCAACCATGAACATTGCCCATCTGCTGCTCGGAGCGGCACAGGAATTCCGCGACCTCACGGCCCTCGCCAGGGGCGACAAGCGCTGGCTCAGCCATCGCGAGCTGTGGCGCAAGGTCTCGGTGATGAGCATGCATCTCACTGGCCGCTTCGGGCTCCGGCGCGGCGATCGGGTCGCCTTCGCGATGACCAATTGCGTCGAGGCGATCGAGGTCATGTATGCGATCTGGCACGCCGGCCTGTGCGCGGTGCCGATGAACGCCAAGCTGCACGCCAAGGAGTTCGCCTTCATCCTCGAGAATTCCGGCGCGCGACTCTGCTTCGTCACGCCCGATCTCGCCGCCACCATCGCCGAGGCGGCGCGGGAAGCGCCCGCCCTCAAGGACATCGTCGACGTCACGACCAGGCCCTATACGTTCATGGAAGTGGGCGATCCCGCCGTCATGGCCGATGCCGAGCCGACCGATCCCGCCTGGCTCTTCTACACTTCGGGCACCACCGGGCGACCGAAGGGCGCCACGCTCAGCCATCGCAATCTTCTGGCCATGGCGCTCAACTACTATGCCGATGTCGACCGGCCCCCGGCAGGCAGCTCGATGGTGCATGCCGCGCCGATCAGCCACGGCTCCGGCCTGTGGAACTTCCCGATGCTGGCGCGCGGCGTGGTGCAGGTGTTTCCCGAAAGCGGCCATTACGACGTGCCCGAGACGGTCGGCCTGATGAACCGCTGGCCCGACTGCTCGATCTTCCTCGCTCCGACCATGGTCAAGCGCCTTGTCGAGCATGCGAGCGTGGGTGAGCTGAGGCCCGGCGCCTTGCGGCTGATCACCTATGGCGGCGCGCCGATGTATGTCAGCGACCTCAAGCGCGCGATGGAGACGCTGGGCGACAATGCGCTGTGCCAGCTCTATGGCCAAGGCGAGAGCCCGATGACCATCACGCACTTGTCGCGCGAGATTCATGCCGCCAAGGATCATCCGCGCTGGGAGCAGCGGCTCGCCTCGGCCGGCGTCGCCGACACCTGCGTCGAGGTGCGCGTCGTCGACGAGGCGGGCAAGCGCGTGCCGGTGGGCGAGGTCGGCGAGATCATCGTCAAGGGCGACACGGTGATGTCGGGCTACTGGAACAATCCCGACGCCACGGCGAAATCCCTGCGCGACGGCTGGCTGTGGACCGGCGATGTCGGCGCCTTCGACGAGGACGGGTTCCTGACGCTGAAGGACCGCTCCAAGGACATGATCATCTCGGGCGGCTCCAATATCTATCCGCGCGAGATCGAGGACGTGCTGAACCTGCATCCCGCCGTCGCCGAATGCTCGGTGGTCGGCCGCCCGCATCCGGAATGGGGCGAGGAGGCGGTGGCCTTCGTGGTGGCGCGCGAGGGATCCAAGCTCACGCCCGCCGAGCTCGACAAGCTCTGCCTCGACAACATCGCCCGTTTCAAGCGGCCCAAGGACTACAAGTTCGTCGACGCGCTGCCCAAGAACAATTACGGCAAGATCCTCAAGACCGAGCTGCGCGCCAGGCTCTGATCAGCCCTCGCCGTCCTTGATCTCGCTCACGAGATAGCTCTGCTCGAGGCGGTCGTTGGCGTTGAACAGCAGCTCGAGGTGCTTCAGCGTCACCTGGCCCTTGCGCGGGCCGACAGTGGCATACTGATAGAAATAGGCGCGCATGTTGGGATGCGCGATGTATGGATAGATCGCCTGGCCGCCCGGCGTGCCGAGCTGGTTCAGCACGTCGCTGGTCGTCGTGCGGCCGCGCACGAATTTCCTGGCCTTGGCCTCGTCGAAGTCGGTGGCGTCCTGCTGGAAGCTGCTGGAGTAATGGTAGTAGACGAGCTTGTCCTTCCAGAACGCCAGATCGAGCAGGCGGATGCGCGCGGTAGCCTGGTCGGGCAGCACGACCAGCGTGGCACGAGTGAACGAATAGGTCAGCCGCTCGAGCTCGCCTTTCAGCGCCGCTCGGCGAAGCGCCGCGGGCCTCGGCTGCAGCGAATCGAAATTGTCGCCGAAATTGGGATCGCAGGGTTCCTGCCGCTGCCGGGCCGGCTCGCCGAAGGCTGCTACCGCGTCGGCAGGAGAGGTTCCGCCAAGGATGAGCGAACCGCTCTGCGGGCGGGCGAAGTCACGGCCGGACGACGAGCATCCGGCGACCATGGACGCGAATGCGCCGATGAGAAGCGATCTCCGTCGCTGCTGCATGGTCCCCCTGAACATCGCGAACCTAGCACACGGGGCGCGTCGGCACACGGCCGCCGTTCGCCGCGCGCTTCATTTTGACAGTGGGATTGCGCTAACCTTGCTTCACAAAGACAGAGAGAACAGGAGGCAACGACATGGGCAGCATGATCGACGTCAAGCGTCCCGACGGTGGCACGTGCAAGGGCTATCTCGCCGAAGCCGGCAAGGGAAAGCCGGCCGTCGTCGTCATCCAGGAATGGTGGGGACTGAACGACCAGATCAAGGGCGTGGCCGATCGCTTCGCCAAGGCGGGCTACAACGCCCTGGCGCCCGACCTCTACAAGGGCCGGGTGACGCAGAAACCGGACGAGGCCAACCACATGATGAGCGGCCTCGACTTCGCCGGCGCCTCCGATCAGGACATCGCTGCCGCGGTGAAGCATCTCGCCGGCATGAGCCGCAAGGTGGGCGTCATGGGCTACTGCATGGGCGGTGCGCTCACGATCGCCGCCGCCGCGCGCGTGCCGGGCATCGCCTGCGGCGTGCCCTACTATGGCGTGCCGCCCGCCGCGCTCGCCGATCCGGCCAAGATCAGGATCCCCATCCAGGGGCATTTCGCCAACAAGGACGATTGGTGCACGCCGCAGCTCGTCAACGATTTCGAGAAGGCGATGGCAGCCGGCGGCAACAAGCCCGAGATCTTCCGCTACGATGCCGCCCACGCCTTTGCCAACGAGAAGAGCCCGGCCTACGACGCGGCGGCCGCCAAGCAGGCCTGGGACCGCACGATGGCGTTCCTCGGAAAGCACCTCTGACAAAACACCCGCTCATCGGCCTGGCTGTGGTCGGGCTGGGCGCGTCGCTCGCCCCGCTCGACATCGCGGTCAACGTGGCGCTGCCCGCGATCACCGCGCACTTCCACCTGGGGCTGGGCGACGTGCAGTGGCTGGTGATCTGCTACGTGCTGGTCTACGGCTCGCTGATGCTGGTGTGCGGCAAGCTGGGCGACCTGTTCGGCTACCGCCTGATCTTCCGCATCGGCCTTCTCGTGTCGGCGGTGGGCTGTGCTGCCTGTGCGCTGGCGCCAAGCTGGCCGCTCTTCCTGTGGGCGCGCGCCAGCCAGGGCATCGGCACGGCGCTGGCGCTCTCCTGCACGCCCGCTTTGGCGACCTCGGTCTATCCGCCCGAACAGCGGCTCAAGGCCCTGGCCGGCTTCTCGATGGGCATGCTGATGGCATCCGCGGCCGGCCCGCTGCTGGGCGGCGTCGTGGTCGAGCTGTGGGGCTGGCAGGCGGTCTATTGGATGCGCGTGCCGATCGCGCTGGTGACGCTCGCGCTGTCGGGCGTTCTGCCGTCGCCCAAGTTGCAGGCCCGGCCGTTCGACCATTGGGGCGCCGTTCTGATCGCCGGCTGCATGAGCATGCTGCTGCTGGCCTTCGTGCTCGCCCAGCGCCGGGCGGTGTCGAGTTGGGTGGCCCTGGCGCTGTTCCTGATCTCGCTCGAGCTTGCGCTCGCCTACGTCAGGCGCAGCCGCCGCGTGTCCGAGCCGATCCTGCGGCCGGCCCTGTTCGCCGACATTGCCTTTGCCATTCCCAACGCCATGAACGTGCTCGCCAATCTGGCGGGCTTCACCATCCTGCTGTTGACGCCGTATTACCTGGTGAACGTGCTGAAGCTCTCGGCGCTGGGCAGCGGCCTCGTGCTGGCGCTCGCCTTCACCGGCGGCATGGCCGGGGCGCCCTTGTCGGCGCGCCTGGTGCCGGCGCTGGGGCGGCGCACGACCGCCTTCCTCGGCGTTGCCGTGGTCGGCGCCGGCCTGCTGCCGCTCGCCTTCACCGATGCCGCCACACCGGTCGCCGTCGTGGCACTGCTGTTGATCGTCGAGGGCGTGGGGCAGGGCCTGCTCGCCGTGGCCTATATCGACCTGGTGACCGACACCCTGCCCGAGCACGACCGCGGCGTGGCCGGAAGCCTCGCCCAGCTCACGCGGACGGTCGGTATCGTGAGCGGGGCCGCGGTGCTGACGACCCTGCACGCCCACGCCGCCGCGGCGGGCTTCATGGCCGGCTACAAGTTCGCTTTCCTCGTCGCCGGCGGCGGCCTGTTGATCGCGCTCGCGCTATCCTGCGCCTGGCCGCGCGCCTGGTTCGCGCGCTGAGCGAGGGGAGGCACGGGAATGCCGGCAATCCGCCTGGTGAAGACCGCGATGGTGGCGTCGCTCGCCCTGTTCGCGCTGCTGGTGGCTTACGACAATCTGGTCGACTACGGCACGAACTACGCCTTCGTGCGCCACGTGCTCAGCATGGACACCACGTTTCCCGACAATGCGCTCAAGAGCCGCGCCGTCACCAGCCCCGCGCTGTGGACCGCCGCCTATTGGTCGATTATCGCGGCCGAGGCGGCGACCGGCCTGCTGCTCGCGTTCGGTGCGGTGCGCCTCGCCGGCGCGCTGCGGCAGCGGGCGCGCGACTTCAATGCCGCCAAGAAATTCGCGCTGCTCGGAGTCGGGCTGGGGTTCCTGCTGTGGTTCCTGGGCTTCGTCGTGATCGGCGGCGAGTGGTTCGCCATGTGGCAGTCCACGGCCTGGAACGGCGTGCCATCGGCCTTTCGCTTCTACGTGACGATGATGGCGGTCGCCATTTTCCTCAACCAGACCGACGGGGAGCTCGACGCATGATCACCAAGCGAGAGTTTCTGGCCGGTGCCGGCGGCCTAGTCTGCCTGCCCGGAGCCAAGCCCGCGCGCGCCGCGCCGCCGTCGGTCCCGATGGCGCGCCACGAGCAGTTCATGCGCCAGGCCATCGCCGAGGCGAGACGCAATCCCGTCTATCCGTTTGGCGCGGTGATCGTCCGACCCGAGAGCGGCGAGGTGGTGGCACGCGGCGTCAATGCGGCGCGCGACAATCCCCTCCTGCACGGCGAGATCGCCTGCATGAACGACTACGTGGCCCGCCACGGCAACCGCGACTGGGGGTCGATGGCGCTCTACACCACGGGCGAGCCCTGCTCGATGTGCATGAGCGCGCTGGTGTGGGCGGGTATCGGCGGCGTGGTCTTCGCCTCGTCGATCGACGGCATCCGCGCGGCAGGTATCGACCAGATCGGCATCACCGCCAGGCAGGTCGTCGACGCCGCGCCGTTCTACAAGGGCACCCTGCAGGGCGGCGTGCTGGCGGCCGAGACCGACAAGATGTTCCTGGAGAGAAAGCGCGGGTGACCTTTCTTCCCCATTCATATGGGGAAGTGCCCGCATCTTATGGCGGCCGAAGTGCTCAGAGATGGATGTTGCCGCGCTTGATGATGTCGGCGAACAGCTTGCTTTCCTTGTCGACCTGGGCGCGCATCGCCGCCGGGCCGAGATAGCTCGGCTTGGCGCCGCCCTTGTCGAGCTTGTCGAGCACGTCGGGTGACTTGATGGCCTGGTCGATCGCCTTGGCGAGCTTGTCGACGATCTCGGCCGGCGTGCCGGCCGGCGCCAGCATGCCGTACCAGCTCTCGCCCACATCCTTGCCGTAGCCGGTCTCCTGCATGGTCGGGATGTCGGGCTTGCCCGGCCAGCGCCGGTCACCCACGATCGCCAGCCCGCGCAGCCGTCCCGCCAGGATGTGCGGCAGGCAGGTCTGGTCGGTCTGCGCCTGGATCTGGCCGCCCAGCAGGTCCTGCGTCGCCTGCGCGCTGCCCTTGTAGGGCACGTGGGTCATCTTGATGCCGGCCTCGAGGTTCAGAATCTCGCAATTGAGATGAGTGATCGTGGCGTTGCCCGACGAGCCGTAGTTGATCTTGCCCGGGTTGGCCTTCGCATAGGCCACGAACTGGGCCATGGTTTTGGCCGGCACCGAGGGATGGATGGTGAGGCAGGCCCACGATGTGGCGAGCCGCGCCACGGTGAGGAAATCCTTGTCCGGATCGAACGGGATGGGCTGCAGGTGGCGGGTGATCGCGAGCATCGCCACCGTCGTTGCCAGGAAATTGTAGCCGTCGGCCGGCTGGGTCTTGGCGTAGGCCGCGCCGATCATGCCCGAGGCCCCGCCCTTGTTGTCGAACAGCATCGGCTGGCCGAGGAGATTGCCCGCCTTCTCCATGACGATGCGCGCGGCGATGTCGGTCGGCCCGCCGGGCGGGTAGGGGATCACCACCTTGATCTGCCTGTTGGGCCAGGTGTCGGCGCGCACCGCCGGCGCGGCCAACGTGGCGGCGCCGAGCGTGGCGACGAAGCGGCGGCGTAGCATCGAATTCCTCCCCGACTGTCTTGGCGGGAATCATTCCATGACCGCCATGCTATGGTCCAGCGACGAAGCGTTTCGCACAGGGAGAGGCGGAGATGCCCGGCAGATTGAAGGACAGGGTGGCGATCGTGGTCGGCGCGGGCTCGAGCGGGCCGGGCTGGGGCAACGGCAAGTGCACCGCCGTCACCTTCGCCCGCGAAGGCGCCAAGGTGTTCTGCGTCGACCGCAAGCGCGCCGCGGCGGAAGAAACCGTGGGCCTGATCCAGAAGGCAGGCGGCGAGGCGGCGGCTTTCGAATGTGATGCCTCGAACAACGCGCAGGTCAAGGCGATGGTCGATGCCTGCCTCGCCAAATGGGGCCGGGTCGACATCCTCGACAACAATGTCGGCATCGGCTCAACCGGCGGGCCGGTGCAGCTCCCCGAGGACGAGTGGCACAAGGTGTTCGACGTCAACGTGACGTCCTTCTTTCTCACCGCCAAGCACGTGCTGCCGATCATGGAGAGGCAGGGCAAGGGCGCGATCGTGAACGTTTCTTCGATCGCCTCGATCCGGGTGCCCAAGGGCATCTCTTACGTCGCCTACAATGCCAGCAAGGGCGCGGTGAACTCGCTCACCATGGCGATCGCTTCGGAGTACGCCGACAAGGGCATTCGCTGCAACGCCATCCTGCCGGGCCTCATGCACACGCCGATGATCGATTTCCTGGCCGAGGAATACGCCAAGGGCGAGAAGGACCACAACCAGGCCTACGACAAGATGATCGCCATCCGTAACCGCGCCTCGCCGACCGGCAAGATGGGCACCGGCTGGGACACCGCCAACGCCGCGCTCTTCCTGGCGTCGGACGAGGCGGCTTACGTCAACGGCCACCTGCTGGTGGTCGATGGCGGCATCACGGTGCGGGCCTAGCTTGGTCGCGAGCGCAGGCTTTGCCGAGTTCCTGCGCGACCAGCTGGCACCGCTCGGCCGCATCACCTTGCGGCGCATGTTCGGCAAGACCGGCGTGTTCTGCGACGGTGTGATGCTGGGCATGGTGACGGAGGACACCCTTTATCTGCGGGTCGATGACGAGAACCGCGAGCTGTTCAGGGAAGCCGGGTCCGCGCCGCCGCTCAACTACGCCAAGGGCGGCAGCCTGATCGACCTTTCCTTCTGGAAACTGCCGGAGCGGCTGATCGACGAGCCGGACGAGCTGCTCGACTGGGCGCGCGCGGCCCTGGCGGCGGCACGCCGGGTCGCGGCCCGGCGGAAACGCTGAAAAGTTCTATACGACAGAATCGGGTTTCTTCTAACAACGGGTGTATGCAGGAGATGGCGGGTGCCGTTGGCGCGACTGCCCTGTTCTGTCGCCGGTTTCCTCCGGATTGCGAGTGCCTGCCCGTGCCTGTCTCGATGCTCCCCGACGAAACTCCGGTAACTCCGGTAACTCCGGTAATGCGGAAGAGGGATTCCCGTTTAACTCTCGTCAATAAACGGGCCCGGTCGGCCCACCCCAGTTATTGATCACTCATGTTATTTCCATGTTATTTTAACATGAGCCACTCAACATCTGGTGGCTGCTGCCCATTAGGCTCAGTCTGCAGCAGCCTTGGCCTCATCGCGCGCCCGCCACAGGCGGAACAGCAGCGCGCTGGTGGTCAGGATCAGGAACAGCCGGAAGAGATGGTGTGTGGCCACCATGGCGATCTCGATGCCAAGCGCCAGGCCGATCAGGCTCATCTCGGCGAAACCGCCCGGCGCGTAGCTGAGCACGGTGGCGTCGAGATTGAGGCCGCTGATCGCGACCGAGAGCTTGGCGAAGAGCACGGCGCAGCCGATCATGATGACGGCGGCGCCGATCGAGGCTGCCATCTCCTTGTGCAGCTTGTCGATCGCCGCGCCGACGAAGCGGCAGCCGATGCCGGCGCCGACAACGATTTGCGCCGCGGCGACCAGCTCGCCCGGCGGCTTGGAATTGGTGAAGCCCGAGAGGTGGGCGATCGCGCTCAGCACCATCGGGCCCATCATGAAAGCGGCGGGCAGCCGCAGGCCGCGGCCGACGGCGGCGCCGGCGAGGCCGCAGGCGATCAGGATCGCGTAGTCGTGCCAATCGTTGCCGGTCGGCCCGCGCACCAGGTTGAGCACGCTGGTCTGCGCGCCGTTCACCAGCCGGTACCAGACCGGGATGGTCATCACCACGGTGAGGATGCGCAGCGCATGGGCGAGGGCAATGCAGCGCTCCTCGCCGCCCATCGCCCCGCCCAGGATGGTCATGTCGTTCAGCCCGCCCGGCATGGCGGCGAAATAGCAGGTCGGCTTGTTCCAGTCGGTGAAGCGGCGCAGCCAGAAATAGCAGAGCGTGGCGCCGCACATCGTCATGACCGAGACGACGGCGAGGCTGAGCGCCCATTGGCCGAGCCGGTGCACCAGCTCCGCCGTGAAGCCCGAGCCCAGCAGCACGCCCAGGATGATGATCATGCCCTGGCGAAGCTGGGTCCGCATGCCGATGCGCACCCCGGCGAAGCCCGCGAGCGTGGTGAACAGGCAGGAGCCCAGCATCCAGGCGAGCGGCATGCGGAGCCAGTTGGCGACGAAGCCGCCCGCCGCGCCGATCGCGATGGCCAGCACGATCGGGCCGATGCCGTCGTATCCGATGATGTGCTTGCGCTCAGGCTTGAACGGGATCTCTTCGGAGCTCAAGGCGCGAACTGTTCTTTCAGGATGCGCTCCTCGAGGTCGTGCTCGGGGTCGAACAGCAGGGTGAGCTCGATGTCGGTGGCTTCCGTCACCGAAACGCGCACGACGTTGGGGATCTCGACCGAGTCGGCGGCTGCCGCGACCGGGCGCTTGCGCGGATCGAGCACAGTGAATTCCACCTGGGAATGGCGGGGCAGCAGCGCGCCGCGCCAGCGCCGCGGCCGGAAGGCGCTGATCGGCGTCAGCGCCAGCAAGCCGGTGCCGAGCGGGATGATCGGGCCGTGAACCGACAGGTTGTAGGCGGTCGAGCCGGCCGGCGTGGCGACCATGACGCCGTCGCAGTAGAGCTCGGGTACGCGCTTCTTGCGGTCGACCGAGATCGCGATGCGCGCGGTCTGGCGGGCCGAGCGGAACAGCGACACTTCGTTGATGGCGATCGCCTCGCGCACCTGGCCGCGCGTGGTCGTGGCCTGCATGCGCAGCGGCGTCAGCGCGATGCGGCGGGCGCGGTGCAGGCGCGTGATCAGCCCGTTCGGCCGATACTGGTTCATCAGGAAGCCGACCGTGCCCAGGTTCATGCCGTAGATCGGCACGTTGCGGTTGAGCGAGCGGTGCAGGGTCTGCAGCATCAGCCCGTCGCCGCCCAGCGCGACGATGAATTCTGCCTTGGCGGGCGGCACATGGCCGTACTTGCGGCGCAACGCCTTCAGCGCCCGCTGCGCCTCGGGCGTGGGACTGGCGATGAAGGAAAGCGCGAGGTCAGGCATGCGGTGACCGCAGGTCGGGGCAGGAGGCGCACTATAGCCGCCCGTTTGGGCCTTGCGGTAAAATCGCTTGGGATAAAGCAGAACCGCGAGGAGAAACCGATGGAACTGGTTCCGCTTGGACCGGGCTTCGGCGTCGAGGTCAGGGGCGTGTCGGTGCTCGATGTCGCGACCGACGGCGAGGCCTACAAGGCCGTGCGCACCGCCTTCGAGGAGCATTCCCTGCTGGTGTTCCGCGACCAGCCGATCGCCGACGACGTCCAGGCCGCCTACAGCCGCGCCTTCGGGCCGCTCGAGCTCACCAAGGTCTCGTCGGTTGGCCAGAACACCTTTTACTCGCGTCTCACCAACAAGATGAACGGCAAGATCGTGCCGCCGGACCATCGCCAGGTGCTGGTCGCCAGGGCCAACGCGCTGTGGCACACCGATTCGTCGTTCAAGAAGATTCCGGCGCTCGCCTCGGTGCTGAGCGCGCGCGTGCTGCCGGGCGAAGACGGCGACACCGAATTCACCTCGACGCGCATGGCCTGGCAGCGGCTTTCGCCCGACCTGCAGGACCGGCTCAAGGACGCCGTCGCGACGCACTCCTACGCCAACAGCCGCGACCAGATCCATCCCGACCTCGCGACCGAGATCGAGCGCCGGGCGCTGCCGCCGGTGCGCTGGCGCATGAACTGGCTCAACCCGGTGAACGGCAAGCGTGCGCTCTACATCGCCAGTCATGCCTATGCGATCGACGGCATGGACGACCGCGACGCGCGCCAACTGCTCGCCGAGCTGATGGACGAAACGACGAAGCGCGAGCACGTCTACGTGCACAAGTGGCGGCAGGGCGACGTCGTGATGTGGGACAACCGCGCCATGCTGCACCGTGGCCGGCCGTGGGATTACACCAAGGAACGCTCGATGGTGCGCACCACCATCTCGGCGACCGTGGAGGACGGCCTCGACCAGGTGAAGCCGGGGGTCTTGCATTAGGAGGAAACAGATGCGTCGTACTTTCCTTTCGCTCTTGCTGTTGGGCGTGTTGCCGCCCGTGGCGCTGGCTCAATCGAATGACAACAAGAGCAGGGGGGGCCGGGGCGGCCCATCCGGCAGTCATCAGGCAGAAAAGCAGCAGAGCGGCGGCAAGTCGGGCGGTCACACCTCTGGCCAGAACGCGGGTCAGACCGGGCAGAACAACAAGTAGGCCTAGCGCAGGACGAACACGTCCTGCGGCTGGTCGATGTCCTTCAAGGCGTGCCGGCCGATCGGCGCGCTCATGGCTGGCGGCAGGAGCGCCGCAATCTTGGCCGACAGCACGATCGGCTGGCCGATCTCGCCGCACAGCTTCTCCAGGCGCGCGGCGTAGTTCACGGCCGGCCCGATCACGGTGAAGTCGAGCCGGTTGCTGGCGCCGATGTTGCCGAACATCACCTCGCCGATATGCAGCGCCAGGCCAAAGCGCATGGCGGGCTCCTCGGCCGCGGCGCGGATGCGGTTCAACACCATGACGGCGTCGGCGACCGAGGCGGCGGCGCGCGCCGCCCGCGCGGCCACCTCGGCGCGCCCGGCCGGGTCGGGCACCGGGAACATGGCGAGCATGCCATCGCCCATGAATTTCAGGATTTCGCCGCCGGAGTCGGTGACGATCTTGCCCATTGTGTCGAAATAGTCGTTGAGCAGGGCGATCACGGTGTCGCGCGGCAGGCTGTCGGAGGCGCGCGTGAAGCCGCGCAGGTCGCAATACCAGATCACCGCTTCGATGGTCTGGCCGTCGCCGCGCTTGACCTCGCCCGCCAGGATGCGCTGGCCGGCGGCGCGCCCGACATAGGCGTCGAGCAGGTTGGCCGCGGTGTCGCGCAGCGAATGCGTCTCGACGATGCGGGTGAAGGCGAACTGCAGCAGGAACATGCGGTCGAGGTCGACCGTCGAGAAGCCGCCCGGCCTGTCCGACACCACGCTCAGGGCGTCGACATGGCCGGTCGTGAAGAGCAGGGGCAGGGCGACGTAGTCGGTCGCGTCCTCGTCCTTGAGCTGGCGCAGGAGCGGCGCCTCGGGCTGCACGGTCTCCAGCCGCACGCGCACCGTCTTGCGCTGCTCGAACACGACCGGCAGCGGATTATTGCGGTACTCGGCGTCCTGGTTGTCGCCGTGCGGACGCACGCCGACCTCGACTCCGCGGCCGCGCCGCCACAGATAGGCCTTGCCGGCGAACTCGGGATGCAATGTCAGCTGGAAATAGGCGAGGCGGTAGAGCGGGATGCCGGCGCGCACGAGCTGCTCGCCGGAGGCGGCGACCAGCTGGCCGGTGTCGGCGATCTTATAGGCCTCGGTGACGAACCAGCGCGCCAGCGGGTCGGCATAGACGCGGGAGGCGATGTCGTCGTCCATGCCGCCGACTATACGTTACTCCGCGGCGGCGAGCCTTTCGCTCTTCTGTGCGGCGGCGAGATTGTGCTGGGCCGCGACACGCGCGCGGGCGAGATCCTCGCCGCGCTGCTTGGCGACTGCGGCCTCGCCACCCGCGGTCTCGTGGAACAGCGAGAGCTTGTCCATGTCGTCGTCCACGACCGGGGTCAGGGCAAGGTCCATGTACTCGTGGCGCTTGGGATCGTGGCGCACCTTCTGGCCGATCCGCCAGCCCTGCCAGGCGAGCCGCGCGTAGATCCTGATCTTCTTCCAGCTCTCGACCGCCAGCTTCCAATGGAACACGCCGAGCGGCTCGATCTTCATGCCGTAGCGGCGGTCGCGCCGGTATTTCAGGCGCAGCACGCCGCCTTCCAGCGGGTGGATGCCCTCGGCCTCGAACATGATCTTGAACATGGTCATGAACTGGGCGGGCTCCGCCGGATTGCGTCCCTTGATGGCGCCATGACGGCGCGCCACGGTCTCCATGTGCTCGGGCGTGTAGTAGGCGCGCCAGGCGTCGCGATAGGTCTGGTCGTACTCCGCATCGCTCATCTTCGGATGGTGCACGACGCGGTGATGCAGGTCGTACTTGTTGAGGTCGGGGTCCATCCACACGCCCTTCTTCCACAACGTCTGGTGGTCCTCCGAGCCCGGCAGCGGCGTCAGCATGAACAGCTCGAGGATGTCGAGCGGCAGCTCCTTCTTGATGATCTCCATGTCGCGCAGGATCGATTCGCGCGTGTCGCCGGGAAAGCCCAGGATGTAGCCGGCCCAGGTCGAGGCGCCGCTATGATGCCAGGCCTGCAGCATCTTGCGGTACTCGGTGATCTTGTTCTGCCGCTTCTTGGCCGCCAGCAGGTTGTCCGGATTGATGTTCTCGAGGCCGATGAAAACCCGGTAGACGCCGGCCCAGCGCGCCTTGGCGATGAAGTTCGGGATGCGGTGGCACTGGGTGTCGACCTGGATGATGAGGTTGACCTCGATGCCCTCGTTCTCCTTGAGCTCGATCAGCCGGTCGAAGAACTCCTCCCAGTGCTTGTTGCGGGCCATGTTGTCGTCGGTGATGAAGAACGACGTGATGCCCTGCCGGTAGTTCTCGCGGACGATCGCCTCGAGGTCGTCGGCGTTGCGGAAGCGGCTCTTGCGGCCCTGCACGTTGATGATGGTGCAAAACGAGCACTGGAACGGGCAGCCGCGGCCGAGGTCGAAGCTCGACTTCTTGCCCTCGTTGCGCGCCAGTGCCGCGGCCGGCAGGCGCGGCGTCGGCGCACCTTCGATGCCCGGCAGGTCGTCCATGTAGTTGTAGAGCGGCTTCAGCGTGCCGTTCCATGCGTCCTTGAGGATGGCGTCGAAGCGGCCTTCCTCGGCCTCGCCGGCGAAGATCGACACGCCCATGTCCATGGCGGCCTGGATCTCGGGCGGCACGACCGGCAGCATGGAGAGACAGCCGGCGGCGTGGAAACCGCCCATCGCCACCGGCATGCCGGCCTTGATGAACTGGCGGGCGAGATCGACGGCGCGGGGGAACTGGTTGGACTGGACGCCGACCAGGCAGATCAGGCCCTTGCCGCCGCCGCGGCGCACGTCGCGCACGATACGGTCGACGCGAACCCGCGTATTGGTCTCGTCAATCGGATGGACCGCTATGTCGACGTCCGGCCCCAGCACCTGGCGCGCGCGGCAGTCGTCACCCAGCCCATACAGCGCGGCCAGCGTGTTCGACGGGATGTGCGAACGCAGCCACGTGATGGGGTAGCCGTCGTCGTCGTAATGCGTCGGCTTGACCAGGACGAGATGAAAAGTGGACTTGATGACTTCCCCGCCCATATGCGGACTTTCTCCAACAAAAATCCGCGTGCGGCGCCAAGTGCCCCCTTGCCGCCTTACGGTGTCACGTTGGGCCAACCTGCGCTGCCCAGCCGGATAACGCAAGCGTTCCTGAGGGCTAGATTGGGATGTTTCCGCGAAAAATCAGGTATTGCCGGGCTATATGCCGCATTAACCCTGAAGACAAGGGCGGCAAGCCGAGCCCGGCGTCCGGCTGGGACGCGGTATGAGCAAGAGTGCATTGTCGATGCGAAGCCGGGCCGTCAGGCTCCGGTCCAGAGGAAACGATCAAGACGTGAGTGTCATCGCGCGCGTTCCGGCGCTGCAGCCGTTCCGCATCCGGAGTTTTCGCTTCCAGTGGCCGGCCGACCTGCTGGCCTCGTGGGCCTTCGAGATGGAGAACATCATTCTGGGCTGGTTCGTGCTCGTCTCGACCGGTTCGGTGCTGGCGCTTGCGATCTTCGGCTCGCTGCAATTCCTCGGCACGCTGATTTCGCCGCTCTATGGCATGGCGGGCGACCGCATCGGCAATCGGGCGCTGCTTTGCGTGATGCGCGGCCTCTACCTCGCGGTGTCGCTGGTGCTGATGGTGCTCTTTGTCACCGGCGTTGCCAATGCGGTGGCAATCTTTGCGCTCGCGACCATCACCGGCCTCGTCCGGCCCTCCGACGTCACCATGCGCAACCTGCTGGTCGGCGAGACCATGCCGAGCGAACTGCTGATGCGCGCCATGGGAATCTCGCGCACCACTGCCGACTCCGCGCGCATCGTGGGTGCGTTGTCGGGCGCCGGCCTGGTGGCCGCGCTCGGCTCGGCTTGGGCTTACGTCGTGGTCTCGGCCGTCTATGCCGTCAGCCTCGCGCTCACCTTCAACGTCGGCACGGCGAAAGTGCGCGTGCTGGGCGAGGAAGTGGTCTCGTTGTCGCCGGTCAAGGCGTTGCGCCAGGGCTTCGCTTACGTCTGGTCGACGCCCGACGTGCGCGCCGCCACGTTGCTTGCCTTCCTGATGAATTTCGCGGCCTATCCGCTGGTCGGCTCGCTGCTGGCCCATGTCGCCAAGGACATCTACGGTCTCGACCAGACCGGGCTCGCCTGGCTGCTCGCCGTCTATGCCAGCGGCGCGCTCTTGGGCTCGATCATCCTCTCCACACACGGCGCCTGGATCAGACCGGCGCGCACGATGGTCGCCTCGGCACTCCTGTGGTTCATGCTCAATCTCGCCTTCTCCTGGGCGACATCAGCCGCCTGGGGCGCGCCGCTGCTGTTCGTCACCGGTTTCGTGCAGAGCTTCTGCATGGTGCCGATGGCGGTGATCCTGCTGCGCACCGCCGATCCCGCCTTCCGCGGTCGGGTGATGGGCGTGCGCATGCTCGCGGTCTACGGCTTGCCGATGGGCCTGCTGCTTTCGGGTCCGCTGGTCGAGCGTCTGGGGTTCGGCCCAACCGGCTCGCTCTACAGCGTGCTCGGCATAGTCTGCACCCTTCTGATCGCGGGCCGTTGGCGCGAGCAGCTCTGGCATCCCGAAGCCGCCGCCAACACACGTTAGCCGGAACCTTTGCCGGGGCATTGCGTTTGCCCCCGCAATGCTCCTGCGCGCCACAGGCCTTGCTCTTGCCCTTGTCGTTTCGACGGCGGGCATGTCGCAGGCGCAACGGCGCATCCCGATCGACACCACGCCCGATCCGGACGAGCTGCGCAACATCTTCACCCTGCAGGTGGAAAACGACTTCTTCAATCCGATCGGCCGGTCAGATCGCGACTACACCAATGGCATCCGGCTGGGCTGGCTGTCGCCGGCCTTGCCTGATCTGTCGCCGGGGCTTGCCGACCTCCTCACGCTGCCCACCATCTTCGGCGAGGATCCGGTCACTTCGGTGACGCGGCGCATCGGCGTCTCGTTCGGCCAGAACCTCTACACGCCGCAGGATACGTTCCAGTCGCAGCCCATCTCCAATGACCGGCCCTATGCCGCCTGGCTCTATGGGGCCGTCGCACTGCAGAGCATCTACAAGCGCCGCAAGGAAGGGACCACCGAGGACGTGCCGGTCCGGCTCGACACCCTGCAGCTCGACCTCGGCCTGGTCGGACCGGCCGCGGGGGGCGAATTCGTGCAGAACAACTTCCACACCCTAATCGGGGTCGATCGATCCTTCGGGTGGGCCAACCAGCTGCACAACGAGCCGACGATCGATCTCACCTTCGAGCGGCGCTGGCGCGTCGGGACCGGCCACTCGATCCTGATCGAGAATCCCAAGCTCGAATGGGATTTCATTCCGTCGGCCGGCGGCATGGTCGGCAACGTGGCAACTTATGCGCAGGTCGGTGGCTTCCTGCGCATCGGCAAGGATCTGAGCGCCGACTTCGGGCCGCCAAGAGCACGCCCGGCACTGCCCGGCTCCGAGGGTTTCATCGGCCGGGATTTCCGCTGGTATCTGTTCTTCGGCATCGACGGCGAGGCGGTAGCGCGCAACATGTTTCTCGACGGCAATTGGGACGGCAACGACATCGTGCACGTCACCCACCGTCCGTTCGTCGGCGAGGGCCAGGTCGGTCTCGCCTTCATGTTTCGCGGCGTGCGCATCACCTGGACCCAGGTTCTGCGCACGCCGGAATTCTTCGAACGCGATCGTTGGGATCAGTTCGGTTCGATCAACGTCACGTTCCGCTACTGACGGCCGCTATACTCGGCCGCTCACCAGCAACACGATGAGGATCAGAACGATCAGGCCGGCGCCGCCGCTTGGGTAGTAGCCCCATCCTCTGCTGTAGGGCCATGTAGGCAGCGAACCGATCAAGATCAGTATCAAGATGATCAACAGAATCGTTCCCAACACGGCGTGCCTCCAACGTTGTTAGAGATGCTTCTCCACGAACGTCCAGTTCGGAAGCTTTTCGAGCCAGGCCTTCAAATGATCAGGCCGCTTGTTCTGGTAGTCGAGGTAGTAGGCGTGTTCCCACACATCGCAGGTAAGCAGCGGCGTCTCGCCATGGGCGATCGGCGTATCGGCGTTCGAGGTCGTGGTGATCTTGAGCTTGCCGTCGCCTCCCTTCACCAGCCAGGCCCAGCCGCTGCCGAACTGCGCGACGGCCGCCTTTTCGAAGGCCTCCCTGAATTCCTTGAGGCCGCCGAAGCTTGCCTCCAGCGCCTGTTTCACCTTGCTGGATGGCTCTGACGGCTTGCTCGCCATGCTTTGCCAATAGAAGTCGTGGTTCCAGGCCTGGCCTGCGTTGTTGAAGATCGCTTTGTCCTTCTCGCTTTTGGCCGCTTTCTTCACGACTTCCTCGAGCGACATGCTTTCGTATGGAGTGCCTGCCACAAGTTCGTTCAGCTTGGCGACATAGGCCGCATGGTGCTTGCCGTAGTGGAACGAGATCGTCTTTGACGAAATCACTGGCTCGAGTCCGTTCTCGGCATAAGGCAGCTTGATCTGGTGAAATTGGCCTTTCGGCTTGTCGAGCGGCATGACGCTTACTCCTAAGTCCTTCCCCGGGACTTGCCGGGGTCAACGCCGCTCCGGGGAAGGATGTTCCGCGACGCAACCCTCATGGAAAGGCGGGCGTTAGCAGAAAGACCGCTGACGCACGGGGATCGATATGGACGCCATCATTTATCTTGTGGGTTTGGTCGTCGTGATCATGGCGATCTTGTCGTTCCTCGGGCTTCGTTGAGAAACGCCATGACGTCGACTTCGATGCTCGACCATGAAGCCGCAGCCACCACCGCGCACCAACCGTCGACGCATTTACCGGGTCATTATCTGAGCTGGGGCGGAATCGTTGCCGGCGCCATTTGCGCGGCCGCCATTTCCATCCTTCTGTTTGCATTCGGGTCGGGTATCGGACTGACGGCTGTATCGCCGTGGCCCAACAGCGGCCTTTCGCCCGTGGTTCTTGCGATCATTGGCGCAATTTGGGTCGCCATCGTGCAGGTCGTGGGTTTCGGCGCCGGCGGCTACGTCGCGGGGCGTGTCCGCAACAGCTGGTCGGCCGTCGCGGTGCACGAGCGGCGCTTCCGGGACGGCATGCATGGTTTCGTCACTTGGGCGCTCGGCCTTCTCATCGGCGCCCTGTTCGCCGCCGTCGCGGCGGGCGGGCTGCTCCATTCCGGCCTGCAGGCGGGCGCGATGGTCGCTGCCGGCGCGATGAACGGCCAGAACGGCTCACAAGCGAGCCAGCCGTCCGCCGGCGACTATGGCTTCGACTATCTGATGCGGCCCGCGCCGCAAGCGGGCGGGCAGGCCGCGCAGCCTGCCTCGTGGGGTGACGTCAAGCCGTCCGTCGTTCGCGTCTTTGCCGACAACCTGAAGGCTGGCCGCCTGCCGGACCGCGATCGCAGCTACCTGGCGTCACTCGTGGCGCAGCGCACCGGCATGTCGCAGGCCGATGCAGAGAAGCGCGTCGATGAAGCTTTCGCCGAAGCCAAGAACGCCGACACCAAGCTGCGGGCGGCGGCGGACAAGGCGCGCAAGACGTCCGCATTGGCGGCATTCCTAGCCGCAGCCACGCTGGTGGTCGGCTGCGCGGCAGCCTGCGCTGCAGCCGGAGCCGGCGGCCGCCACCGCGACGAGCAGACCGAAATCCGGCTGTGGGGCACTCGCCGCTTCTGGTGAACCCAGACCAACTGGCTTTCCCCCGGCAACCTTCCTACAGTGCGGAACGCCGCCCGGGAGGTCCGCCGTGAAAGGCAACCCGCAGATCATTGCCGAGCTGAACAAGCTCCTGAAGAACGAGCTGACCGCAATCAACCAGTACTTCCTGCACGCGCGCATGATGAAGCACTGGGGCTTCGAGCGGCTGGGCAAGAAAATCTATGACGAATCGATCGGCGAGATGAAACACGCCGACAGGCTGATGCAGCGCATCCTCTTTCTCGAGGGCCTGCCCAACCTTCAGGATCTCGGCAAGATCGCGATCGGCGAGACGGTTCCGGAATGCCTGGAGGCGGACCTGAAGCTCGAGACCGCCGCGCGCACCGCGCTCGTGGCCGCTGTCGCCCACTGCGAGACGGCCAAGGACTTCGTCAGCCGCGAGATCGTCGAAGACATCCTCGCGGACGCCGAGGAGCACATCGACTTCCTCGAGACCGAGGCCGAACTGATTGAAAAGATAGGCGTGCAGAACTACCTGCAGAGCCAGATCGGCGAGGGCAAGGCGGAAAGCTAGTCCGCTGCCATCACCACAGGGGCCGCGGCTTCGTCGCGCGCTACTGTGTCGGCGATGCGCCGGCGGATATCGCAGGCGCAACTGCCGCACTGGGGGCTCTGGCCGCAGGCGCGGAACACATCGACCGGGCGGCGGGCGCCGGCCCGCACGGCGGCATCGACGTCACGTTCACGAATGGCGCGGCAGATGCAGAGATACATTGAATTTCTGGCCGTTCCGCAATGCAGTTGCGACTTATTCGCAAGAAGAAGATAAGAGGCATTCGCAGCTGGGTCAAGAGCCTAGAAACCCTTCAAACGGTACTTTTCCAGAGCCTGGCGGAAAGATTCGTCGATCGGATGGGGCGTCTTGCCCTTCAGCCGCACGACCGTCATTTCGGCGGCGACAATGCAGACGCCATCCTTGAAGGCAGCCGAGCCGACGGTGATCGAGCTGGTGCCGACCTTGATCACGCCGCTGCCGAGCTCGACCTGGCCCGGCCAGTGCGACTCGGCAAGGAAGCTCACATTCATGCCGGCCGAAATGCCCCGCACACCGTCCTCCCGTTTGCCGAGCAGGCCGACGTCGCGCATGAAGGTGAGGCGCGCCGTCTCCATGTAGGCGCAGAGCGCCACGTTGTTCACGTGACCGGCGGCATCCTGGTCGGAGAAGCGCACGGTGTCGGAACACCAGTGCGGATAGATCGATTTGTCCTGCAGGCGTCGGTCGCGAGACATTGCACTCGGTCGGGTTGGCGACGGCGATTGCAACACATCCCACCGTGGGTGGGAAGCCGCGCGCTATCGTTCGCGACCGAGCAAGAGCCAGCTCTGGCTGTCCTGCAGCTCATGGAAATGACTCGTAAGATAGGATCCGTAGATCTTGCTGGCGGCTTCCTGCGTCCAGGCGCCCATGGTCGAGAATTTCGGAACGAGCACGTAGTCGGCATCGCCCAGCAGCTGTTCCGCGGGCTGCTGCGGCTCGTGTGGACCCGACCACAGATTGCCGCCGTGCGGCGAGGGCCAGCCGAGGATGAACGGTATCGGGTTCACCTCGTCCAGCAGCACGACCCGTCCGCGCGGGTATTTCGACAGGATGGTTGCCGCCTCCAGAACCGTCTGGATGTATTCATACGACGAGAGCTCATGACGCGGCCGGTCAACGCGTGCCCAGCTCAGCAATTGGGGGACGATATCGCCCTTGGCGAACGCCGCGAGCAGGCCAGGCTTCTCCGTCGGCACCTCGAGACCGCGTAGGTTGGTCCGATCGACGACCGTCCACGAGGGGTCGTGGGCCTTGAAATAGTGGCCGACGACGCTCGCGCCGGACATGATGATCCAGATCGCCGGCATGATCAGTAGCAGGACAGGCAGGCCACCGAGCGCCTGGTATGTCCGGGGATTCTCGAACTCGCGCGAGAGGAGTGTCTGGTACAGCAACAGCGCGACCACGACCGGCAGCGGCACGCCGTTGAACTGGATGTTTTGCGACAGCAGCAGCCAACCGGAGACGACCAGAAATGCGGCGGCGAGCGGAACGTGCACTGGGGCGATGCCGCGAAGCCACAGCCACACCGCCAGGCCGACTAGGGCGACGGCGACGGCGTGCTCGGTGCCGTTGCTCAGGAAATAATTGAGGAACAGCACAAAATTGCTCTTCACTGCGCCCGAGCCGACATTGGCAAACAGGTCGGCAAGATAGGGGAAGCTGTACGGCGCAAGGGCGTTCACGGTCAGCAGCGCGCCGATCGCCATCCACGCCTGCCAGCGGGCGCGCATGGCGGGGCAAATGAGGATGGCCAGGCCCAATGCCGCCATGCCGGCGGCAAAATACGTCACCTTGAGATGGAACATCGCGAGCAGCAGAACGGCGACGACGGCCTTGGCGACGATGCCGCCGTCGTCTCCGGCGCGCGTCGGCAGGAACAGGATCAGGGCGACGACGCTGAGCGCGCTCCATCCGTAGCGGTTGTACGACATCGCAAAGGAATAGGCGGAGGGCAGGTCCCCGGCGTTTGCCGGCATCAGGACGAGCAGGCAGGCGAACACCACGAACATCGTCGCCGCTAGCAGCGGCAGACGAGGCGCGGCGGCGAGGCAGGCGCAAATAAAGATCGCCAGCGCGAAAATGCTCGAGGCGGCGAGAAAGGCGTAGGGGCGGACACCCACCAGGTGGAAGCCCGCCGCGGCAAGCAGGAAATTGAGCGAGCCTGCAGGGTCATGGAAGTCGACATGAGGGATCTGGCCCTGCAGGACCCGCCAGCCGCCAGTGAGCGGGAACAGCATGTCCCACGTCATCTCGCGCGAAACGACGCGGCCCGGCGACAAGAGCAGCCAGAGGGCGAATGCCACCGGCAGGCCGGAAGTCAGGCCCAGTCGAGCGAGGGGCGACACGGACCAGGATGGCCAAGCGGATTGTTTTGAACCGTGGGTCCACAATGTCATGTCCTGCACTTTTCGGAGCATGGGGCGCGAGGCACTAGTGACCAAACGGTGGTGCACCGCCAATGGCTTCACATGTTTGTGTCGGAAGCCGTCGAATGCTGCCTTGGCGGAGCCCGTCATGGCGGGTCTTGTCAGCGTCGCGGTTGCGACGCATGTTCACCGCGATGAGCGAACCGCGTTATTGGGAAGATTACGAAGTCGGCCAGAAATTTCCCTTGGGATCCGTAAGCTTCAGCGAGCAGGAGATTATCGACTTCGCGCGCGAGTTCGATCCGCAGAGCTTTCATGTCGATCGCGAGGCGGCCGCCGAATCGATGTTCGGCGGCATTATCGCCTCGGGCTGGCAAGTCGCCGCCAAGATGATGCGGCTGTTCGTCGATAACTACGTCGATCAGCGCACGGCGCTCGGCTCGCCCGGCGTGGACGAGTTGCGCTGGCTGAAGCCGGTGCGGCCCGGCGACGTCCTGAACGGCGTCGTCGAGATCGCAGCCAAGGCGCCGTCGAAGAGCAAGCCGCAGATCGGTGTCGTGCACGAGCGGTGGATCGTCACCAACCAGAGAGGCGAGGTCGTGATGACCACGCGGGGTATCAACATGGTGCGCAGGAGGCCGTCATGAACCGGCCAGTAAGGGGGCTCGACCACGTGGTCGTGATGGTCGACGGCATCGACGCTGCGCAAGCGGCCTACCGCAAGCTCGGCTTCCAGGTGCAGCCGCGCGGCTTCCACAACAAACTCGGCACCGCCAATCATCTGATGATCTTCGACAAGGATTATTTCGAGATCCTCGGCATCGTCGAGGACACGCCGTTCAACGCCGAGCGGCGCGAGTGGCTGAAGCAGGGCGGCGGTCTCGCCAATGTGGCACTCGCCACCGACGGCGCGGACCTGGCCTACGAAGCCTTCAAGAAGGCGGGGCTCGAGCCCGATGCACCGCTTGGCTTCGATCGCGCCGTCGAGGTGGCGGGCAAGATCGAGCATGCCGCCTTCCGCACCGTGCGCATTCCCAAGACGCACATGCCGGTCGTCGGGTTCTTCGTCTGCGAGCATCTCACGCCGCAATTCGTCTATCGCAGCGAATGGGCGAAGCACCCCAATGGGGCGCGCGGCATCAGGGGCGTCACGGTGATCGCCGAGCAACCGGCCAGATGGGTTGGCGAGATCGAGAAGTATTTCGGCGCGGGCTCAGCCCGGCGCGAGGGCGATGGACTGATCGTCGATACCGGTACGCAGCCGATTCACTACGTCAACCGCAGGGACTACGCCGCGCGCTATCCCGGCGTGGCGCCGGTGCGGCCCGGCGATCACCCGGCCCTGCTCAGCTTGCGGGTCGACGATCTCGCCGCCTGCGAAGCGCTGCTGGTCAAGAATGGCGTCGAGGTGCTCAAGCCTGACGCCGGCCGGCTGCTGGTGCCGCCATCGCAGGCCGCCCATCTCACGATCGAATTCGGTCAATGATCTTCGACCTTGCCGACCGCGGCATCTACGGCTTCGCGACCTCCGAGCATCTGCGCTTCGCCGACGTCGACGCCAACGGCCACATCAACAACGGCGCCTTCATCGAGCTGCTCGAGAACGCGCGCGTGTCCTATCTGCGGCAGATCGTGCGCTCGGGCCTGCCGCGCTTTCGGCTCGTCATCGGCCGGCTCGAGGCCGATTTCAAGCGGCAGATGTTCTATCCCGGCACGGCGACGGCATGCGCGCGCCTGATCGAGGCGCACGAGCGCAAGGTGGTGATCGGCCAGGGGCTGTTCGACGGCGAGGGCAAGTGCACGGCCGTGCAGAAGGTCACCATGATCTCGCTCGACGAGGAAACCAACCGCAGCACGCCGTTCGATCCGGTCGTGCGCGCCGCGCTCGCGCGCTACGCCGATTCCAAGGATGGACTGGCCCTATGAACAAGCTCGTTCCTGACGGCTTCCGCAAACTCGACGTCACCGACGACTTCGTCGGGCTGATCGGCCCGCTCTGGCACAAGGCCGAGGGCGATCGCCTGCGCGTCGGCCTGCCGCTCGAGCCGCGGCACGGCAATCCGATGGGCTGGGCGCATGGTGGCCTGCTGGTGACCGTTGCAGACATGGTGATGGGCGCGGGCTCGGGCTATGCCACCGGCATTCTGTGGCCCCATCCCACGGTGTCATTGGCCACCGAGTTCGTGAAGGGCGCCAAGCTTGGCCAGTGGCTCGAGGGCAGCGCGCGCATCGCCCGGCGCACCATCAATTTCTGCTTCGCAAGCTGCGACCTGCTGTGCGGCGGCGAGGTCGTGCTGATGGCATCGGGCGTGTTCAAGGTGCCGGATGTCGACAAGATCCCGGCCGATCAGCGCGAGAAGGCGCTCACCGCCTGGGGCAAGCGCTAGTGCCGCTTGCGGCGGTAGATCTTGTAGCGGTCGAGGTCCATCAGGTGTTCGTAGTGCGTGAATGCCTGGGCGAACACCGGGTTCTGCTCGAAGTACTCTAGATAGTCGAACACCTTGCCCTGGCAGCGCGGCATGCCGGGCACCTGGTCGACGATCAGCAGGTCGGGCCGCCCCTTGGCGAAATCCTGCGATACCGAGTCGAATACGAACTTCTCGGTGTCGGACATTGTGTCGGGCGGATTGTAGAGCGCCGGGAAGTCCTCGCAGGTCGCATACACGCCCTGCAGCACCCACATCGTCAGGAAGCGCATGGTCATGCGGGCGTGCGTGTAGTTGATCATCGGCCAGAACGGATAGATTCCCGGCGACAAGGTCATGATCGTGCGATGCGGCGCGTTCTGCTCGACGACATGCCGCAGGATGCCGCCGATCGAATCCTCGTACTGGCGCTGCTTGAAGAAAGGCGGCGTATAGAGCGCCGCCTGGAAGTAGAGCAGCACCATCAACGTGGCCGAGATCACCGCCACCGGCAGCCGATGGGAACTGCGGCTGATCGGCAGGTAGCGGTCGACGGTCTGCGAGATGGTGAAGGCGGCGAGCAGGATCGCCACCGACAGCGCGGGCAGGAGGTGATAGGGCCAGCCCTTGGCCTGGGCGATGGCCGACGCTGCGGCGCCGATGCCGAACGCCACCAGCACCCGGGCGGCAAACGTCTTGGTCAGGAACACGGCAAAGCCGCCCAGGATCAGGAGTGCGATCAAGGTTGGCGCCATCACGTTGCCGGTCAGAATCTGCAGCGCGCTCGCATCGCCGATCGGCGTATAGGCGTCCACCGCCAGCGGCATGACGAAGCGGCCATAGGTCGAGAACACGGTGTACATCAGCACCAGATGCATCGCGGCGACCGCGCCGATCGCCCATGGAATGGGATCCCGCAGCGTCTGCCGCCAGCGTCGCCGGACCAGCAGGTAGAGTTCGACGGCAGCGGGGATGGCGAGAAAGTACGGCTTGAGCGCAAAGCCCAGGCCCGCCGCCAGGCCGATGGCGATCGCCGTCCCGCGCGTGGCCGAAACGCCCTCGGCGCGAGCCATGGACACGAGCAGATACGGTGCCGCGGCCACAAACATGATGTGCTCGCGCTGGCCGAAATGCTCGTTGGGCAGCACCGTGAACAGGAACAACAGGACCGGCGGCAGCAGGCCCTCGGTGAGGGCGTGGTTGGCCGACGGCACCAATCGGACGAGACGCCGGCAGGCGATGAACGAGACGGTGATGCCCAGGACCACCCAGGCGGTGAACCAGAACGGCACGCCGCCCGGCAGGATCTTGGCCGTGAGGACCGGCACGGCGTGCAGGATGAAGGTGAGCGGCAGGTTCTCGTCGATCACGTCGACATAGAGCTTGTCGCCGTCGACCCAGCGACCCGACACGTCGAGCAGGGCGCCGACATCGTGATTGATCGGCGGGAAGAAATAGCCGACCAACCAGAGCACCGGCAGGACGAGCAACAGCACCAGCAGCAGCCGCTCGACGAGCGTCGATACAGTGGGCGGCGGCGCGGCGGGCCTGGTCGTGACGGTTGGCAAGGCGGGCGAAGATATCATAAGCAAGAGCGGGGGCGGCAACGCGAGGGCAAGCGTGGAACGGGCCGAATACGAGCGCATGCATGCGGTCGAAGATCGCATGTGGTGGTTTCGCGGTTTGCGCACGCTGGTTGCTCAAATGCTGGTCCGGACTCTTTCCGGCTTGAGTGTCGAGGGTACGGTGCTCGATGCCGGCTGCGGAACCGGCGGCATGCTCGGGCTTCTTGGCGCGTCGGTCGCTGGCCGCAGCACCATGGGACTGGAGTTTGACTCGATTGCCGCAAGCCTTGCCGCGGGCAAGTCGCGACGGCCCGTGGCTGTCGGATCGGTCCATGAAATGCCGTTGCGGGCTGGCGCGCTCGCCGCCTACGTGTCGCTCGATGTCTTTTGCCATGGCAACGTCGACCCGCAGCGCGCGCTCGGCGAGGCCCACCGGTGCCTGGCGCCGGGCGCTATCCTGGTATTGAACCTGCCTGCCTATCAGTGGCTGTTGTCGGCCCACGACAAGCGCGTGCACAATGTGCGGCGTTTCCGCCGTGGCCAGGTCCGCATCCTGCTGGCCGATCATGGCTTTCGTGTCGTGCGATCGAGTTACTGGAACACCTTGCTCTTTCCCTTGATGCTGCTGCACCGCCTCACCGAGCGCGTCGATGCCGAAAGCGACGTGCGCGATTTTCCCGGCTGGATCGATGCGCTCTTCGCCATGGCGCTCGCCATCGAGCGTGCGCTGATCGGGTTTGGCATCAGCCTACCGTTCGGCGGATCTCTACTCGTCGTGGCGGCGCGCAATGGCTGACGTGCCGGCACTCTCGGTCGTGGTGCCGGTCTATAACGGTGCGGTCACCATTGGCGAGCTCGTGAACGCGCTGCGTGGTCTGGAGATTCCTGGCGGACTCGAAATCGTGCTGGTGGTCGACGGCAGTCCCGACAACAGCCTCGAGGTCTGCAAGAAGCTCGCGGCGGAGCCGGGCGCGCCCGTCATGGTGCTGAGTCTCAGCCGCAATTTCGGCGAGCACAATGCGGTTATGGCGGGCTTCTCGCGCGCCCGCGGCGCCTATGCGATCACCATGGACGACGACCTGCAGAACCCGCCCGGCGAGGTCAAACGCCTCTACGAGTACACGCGCGATGGCGGCTACGACGTGGTCTACACCTACTATGGCGAGAAAAAGCACGCCGCATGGCGCAACATCGGCAGTCGCTTCACCAACTGGTGCGCCGATCAGCTGATCGACAAGCCCAAGGGACTCTATCTCTCGAGCTTCCGCTGCCTTTCGGCGTTCGTGCGCGAGCAGATCGTGGCCGGCTACGACGGCCCATATCCCTATGTCGACGGACTCCTGTTCCAGGTGACGCAGAATGTCGGCCGCCTGCAGGTCGAGCATCTGCCGCGCATCGAGGGCCGCTCGAACTATACGCTGCCTCGCCTGTTCCGTCTGTGGCTCTCGATGTTCCTCAACTTCTCGGTGATTCCGCTGCGCGCCGCGACCTTGCTCGGCATCGGCTTCGGCGCGCTGGGTGCGCTGGGTGCCGTGATCACCATCGCCGAGGCGATCTCGGACCACAAGCCGCCGCAAGGCTGGGCGTCGTTGATGACGGCGGTGTTGGTGCTGGCCGGCGTGCAGCTCGTGCTGGTTGGGCTGATCGGCGAATATCTCGGCCGCATGTTCCTCGCGGTGAACCGCAAACCGCAATATCTCGTTCGCGAGGTCTACCGTCGCGGCCAGGCGGGCCTGGCAGTCGAGCGGCCGGCCGCCGACAGCAGCCAGGCCGGCCGCCCCTATCATGTGCATGCCGGGCCGGAGTCGTGAGATGACCATCTACTATCTCGCGCTCGGCGCCGGCATCCTGGCGGGTATCGCCGGCCAGATGCTCCTGAAGGCCGGGGCCGAGGCGCCGAGCTTCTTCGCCCAGCTCTTCCGTCCCGCCACGATCTTCGGGTTGGTTCTCTACGTCGCCGCCGCCTTTCTCTACATGGTGGCGCTGCGCAAGATCCCGGTCTCGGTTGCCTTTCCCAGCGTATCGGTGAGCTATGCCATCGTGGCCGTGCTGGGCCATTTCCTGTTCAAGGAACCGTTCGGTGCGCGCCAGATGGGCGGCATCGCCCTGATCATGGCCGGCGTCTTGCTGATCAACCATTTCTGAGTGCGGAAACATGGACTACGAGCAGATCAAGTACGAGGCGCGCGACGGCATCCTCACGGTGACGCTCAACCGGCCCGACAAGCTCAACGCCTTTACCGGCCGCATGCTGTCGGAGCTGCTCGATGCGATGGACCGGGCCGATCGCGACGATGACGTGCGCGCGGTGGTGTTCACCGGTGCCGGCCGCGGCTTCTGCGCCGGTGCCGACCTCTCGGGTGGCGCCAACACCTTCAATGCCGAGAATCGTGGGCCGGTCGATCCCGGCCTCGACGGGCACCGCGACGGCGGGGGGCTCTTCACCCTGCGCCTTTACGATCTGCTGAAGCCGACGATTGCCGCCTGCAATGGTCCGGCGGTCGGCGTCGGTGTCACCATGCAGCTCGCCATGGACGTGCGCCTGGCCTCGCGAGCGGCACGCTACGGTTTCGTCTTCACGCGCCGCGCCATCGTCATGGAGGCTTGCTCGAGCTGGTTCCTGCCGCGCCTCGTCGGCCCGCAGCAGGCGCTGGAATGGGTGATGACCGGCCGCGTCTTTGCGGCAGAGGAAGCGCTGCGCGGCCGGCTCGTGCGCTCGGTGCACCAGCCTGAGGAACTGCTGCCCGCTGCCTATGCCCTGGCGCGCGAGATTGCCGACAACACGGCGCCCGTCTCGGTGGCGCTCAATCGCCAGATGATCTGGAAGATGCTGGGCGCCGACCATCCGATGGAGGCCCACAAGGTCGATTCCAAGGGAATCTACGAGCGCGGCAAGTCGGCCGACGTCAAGGAGGGCGTCGCGGCCTTCCTGGAGAAGCGTCCTGCGAAATTCCCCATGAAGACGAGCGACGGAATGCCCTCCTATTTTCCATGGTGGAAGGAGCGGCCGTTCAAGTAGATTGCACGCCGACTGACGTTAGGAGGAATTGCTCGATGACCAAGCTGCAACTGCGCCGCCGCGCCATTCTGGCGGCTGCCCCGGCCCTGATCGCCGCGCCCGCCATCGTGCGCGCCCAGGGCAGCAAGCCCGAGAAGAGCAAAGTGGTGCTGGCCGTCGGCGGCAAGTCAGCTCTCTATTATCTCTCGCTCACCATCGCGGAGAAGAAGGGCTTCTTCAAGGATGCCGGCCTGGAGATGGAGATCAACGATTTCCCGGGCGGTTCCAAGTCGCTCGAGGCGCTGATGGGCGGCAGCGTCGACGTCGTCGCCGGCGCCTACGAGCACACCATCCGCATGCAGCAGCGCGGCCAGGCTATCAAGGGCTTCGCCCTGATCGGCCGCGGCATGCAGATCGCCATCGGCCTGCGCAGCGACGTGGCGCCCAAGGTCAAGAGCGCGGCCGACATCAAGGGCATGAAGTTCGGCGTCAGCGCGCCAGGGTCCTCGACCCACATGCTGCTGCTGACCTGGGCGGCCAAGGCCGGGCTGAAGGCAAGCGATTTCTCGGTGATCGGCGTCGGCGCCGGCGCTTCCGTGGTCGCGGCGATCGAGAACAAGTCGGTCGACGGCATCTCGCAGACCGATCCGGCGCTCACGATCCTTCAGTCGAAGGGCGAGATCAAGATCGCACTCGACACGCGCACCATGAAGGGCAACCAGGACTTCTTCGGCGGGGCGTTCCCCGCAGGCTGCCTCTACGCGCAGCCCAGCCTCATGAGCAAGACGCCGAATACGGCGCTCGCGCTTGCGACCGCGATCGTGCGTGCCGACGAATGGCTGCAGACGGCCAAGCCGTCGGAAGTGGCCGATACGGTTCCGCCGGCCTACCTGCTGGGCGATCGCGCGGTCTACGAGAAGTCGTTCGCCGGCGTGCGTGAGTGCATCTCGCCCGACGGCATGATGCCGGCCGGCGCGCAGGACAACTGCCTGAAGTTCCTCGTCACCGGCGATCCCAAGCTCGCCGCCGACAAGGACAAGATCAAGCTCGCCGACACGTGGACCAACGAGTTCGCCGAGCGCGCCAAGAAGCACGCCTGAGGGATCGGGAGCAGCCGCCACGATGAACGCCGTCGCGCCGGCGCTCGCACTGGATGACGTCACGTGCCGGTTCGCCGGCCGCGACGGCGGCGCGCCCTATACGGCGGTCGCCAATGCGACGTTGACGGTGGGCGTGGGCGAGTTCGTTTCCGTCGTCGGCCCGACCGGCTGCGGCAAGTCGACTTTGCTCAATGTGGCGGCGGGCCTCCTCGAGCCATCGTCCGGCACGGTGAGCGTGTTTGGCGACAAGCTCGTGGCGGCAAAGGGCGTCAACCGGCGCGCCGGCTACATGTTCCAGGCCGACGCGTTGATGCCATGGCGGCCCGGCCTCGAGAACGTGCTGGCCGGCCTCGATTTCCGCGGCGTGCCGCGCAGCCAGTCGGTGCCGCAGGCCGAGGAGTGGTTGCGCCGCGTCGGACTGGCGGGGTTCGGCGACCGCTATCCGCACCAGATGTCGGGTGGCATGCGCAAGCGCCTCGCTCTGGCGCAGACCCTGATCACGCGACCCGACATCCTGCTCATGGACGAGCCGTTCTCGGCGCTCGACATCCAGACCCGCCAGCTCATGGAGAACGAGCTGCTGGCGCTGTGGGCGGAGGACAAGAAGTCGGTGCTGTTCATCACTCACGACCTCGAGGAGGCGATCGCCCTCTCCGATCGCGTGGTCGTGTTATCGGCCGGTCCCGGCACGCGGCCAATCGGAGATTTCAGGATCGACCTGCCGCGGCCGCGCGACGTCTCGGAAATCCGCATGACGCCGGCCTTTTTGGCGCTCCACAAGGAGATCTGGGGCGCCATGAAGGAAGAGGTGCTCAAGGCCTACCAGCGGCAGAAGGCCGCCTGACGCCATGCAGCTGCGCGTCTTTCAGTTCCTGACGGCGGCGGTGCTGGTGCTGCTGTGGCACGCCTTCACCAAGCCCGGCCTCATTCCGCCCATCTACTTCGAGAAGGACAACCAGGCGGCTTTCTTCTTCGGCGAGCCAGTCAAGGTGTTCTGGATCGTCGTCGACTGGTTCTGGTCGCTCGAGATCTTCAAGCATCTGGGCTACACCCTGCTCGAGACCGTCCTCGGTTTCGTCATCGGTGCGGCCTTCGGCCTCGCCATCGGGCTCTGGCTCGCGCTGTCCTCTACCGCCTCCGCGGTCGTCGACCCCTACATCAAGGGCTTCAATTCAATGCCGCGTGTCGTGCTGGCGCCGATCTTCTCGGTGTGGTTCGGGCTCGGCATCTGGTCGAAGGTGGCGCTCGGCGTCACGCTGGTGTTCTTCGTCGTGTTCTTCAACGTCTACCAGGGCGTGCGCGAGGTCAGCCCGACCCTGCTCGCCAACGCGCGCATGCTGGGCGCCTCCCGCCAGCAGCTGCTGCGCTCGATCTACCTGCCATCGGCCATGAGCTGGGTGTTCGCCAGCCTGCACAACGCGGTCGGGCTTGCCTTCGTCGGCGCCGTGGTCGGCGAATATCTCGGTTCGGCGCAGGGCGTCGGTTATCTGATCCTGCAGGCCGAAGGCACATTCGACATCAACACGGTGTTCGCCGGCATCCTCGTCTTGACGGCCTTCGCGCTGGTGCTCGACGCCGCGGTCGGTTTCGTCGAGAGGCGCCTGATGACCTGGCAGCCGCGCGCCGGCGAGACCGAGAAGATCTAGCGGCCCGTGAAGCGCGCCGCGCGCTTCTCGAGGAAGTGCGCCACGCCTTCTTTGAAATCCTCGGTGGCGAACGAGAGCTCCATCTCGTGGTTCGCCTGCACGGTCGCTTCCGAAAGCGTCTGGAACTGCGATTCCCAAAGCTGGCGTTTCATCACGGCGACCGACCGGGGCGAAACGGTATCGGCGAGCAGGCGGGCATAGGCGCGCGTCTCGGCCATCAGCCTGTCGTCGGCAACGACCCGGTTCACCAGCCCGAGCGACAGCGCTTCGGGCGCGCGGAACTTGCGCGCCGAGCAGAGCAGGTCGAGTGCCGCCGGCAGGCCGACCAGCCGCGGCAGCAGCCAGCTCACGCCGTGCTCGGCGATCAGGCCGCGCTGGGCAAACGCGGTGGTGAAGACCGCCGATTCGGCTGCGAAGCGCAGGTCGGCATAGAGCGGGATCACGAAACCGAGGCCGGCCGCCGGTCCGTTGATCGCGGCGATGATGAATTTCGGGATGGCCGGAAAGTAGGAGTAGTTCATGCGGAAGTCGGCGAGCGTGCTGCCGCCCGGCAAGTCGGCGTGCGGCTTGGCCGAACGGTCGGCCGGCGCGCCGCCGGTCTGGATCGCCTGCAACCCGCCCATGTCGGCGCCGGCGCAGAAGCCGCGGCCGGCACCCGTCAGAATGATGGCGCGCACGTCGGGATCGACACCAGCTCTTTGCATGGCGCCCTTGAGATCGACATGCATCTGCCGGGTCCAGGCATTAAGCTTCTCCGGCGATTGAGGGTGATGGTGCAGATTCGTTCAGTGACGTCGAACAGAATCGTCTCATATGCCATCTTGGGGTTGCCTCCTGTGCAGTTTTGCAACTCGAACGATCTGCCCGGATGGGCGACGATACAAATGGGACCCGACGGCTACAAATGGCACCCGATAGCCTCTCTGCCGGCGTGCCGAGGGGACTATGATCCGGCGATGGCGCCGGTGAGATTCTGCTGCAGAAACCGACCGCAACCGACCGAAAACATGGTATCTTTCACTACCAGGGAAAATAGAAAGGTCGAGGTAGGAAATGGCTAGGCGGGAGTTCGCCCACCCCAACGAGATGCACAAGTACGTAGGCCAGGAAATCGGTGTCAGCGACTGGGTCGAGATCACCCAGGACCGCATCAATCGCTTCGCCGACGCCACCGGCGACCATCAATGGATCCACGTCGACGTCGAACGCGCCAAGAAGGACATGCCGGGTGGCAAGACGATCGCCCACGGCTTCCTCACGCTGTCGCTCATCCCGATGCTCAATCACCAGATCAGCCACATCAACAA
>Ga0070738_10001907_pt1 | contig 36448 bp, 35 predicted proteins | sample Coa_R2_2_FD_66446 | JGI IMG/M metagenome (GOLD analysis project Ga0070738, IMG submission 66446) | Surface soil microbial communities from Centralia Pennsylvania, which are recovering from an underground coalmine fire - Coalmine... | ecosystem: Environmental > Terrestrial > Soil > Unclassified ...
GCACAATTTTATGGCGTGCTCGCCAATGGCAACGAGCCATTCTATCTGATGGCCCAGCTTGGCGGTGATTCTAAACTCCGTGGTTATTATATGGGTCGCTTCCGTGATAACGATCTTGCATTACTTCAGGCGGAATATCGCTTCCCGATCGTTTGGCGCTTTAGCGGTGTCGCCTTTGCTGGTGCTGGGCAGGTGGGCCACGTGCTTTCCGATTTCAGGATGGATGCCTGGCGTCCAGCCTTCGGTGCAGGACTGCGATTCCTCGTTGTACCATCCGAGCATCTAAATGCTCGAGTAGATTACGGTATTGGTACCGATTCCAAAGAGGTGTACTTCTCGATCTTAGAAGCCTTTTAGGAAGCTTTACGGTGACCTTTTAGGAAGCCTTAAAGCACTGCATGTTTAGCACGCTTCCCTTAGCACCCGGATTTATTTTCACTGGTGCTAAGGGTTAAGCAACCAATGTTCTCCGGAGCGAATTCTGATCTCGTCCTATTTCGTACACTTATTGCTTTCCTGAGAGCCATACCCATCAATGAAGTGGATCTTTAAGGCTGCGCTGCAAAAAGCGCTCAGCGGTTTACCCAACGGGGCGAATCTCAACTATGTATTTCAGCGGCGTATGGGAAGCTTGCCTGTTTCGGACTCGGAGTTTCTGGAAAAAGTCCGTCTTGCGAGCGACCGGATATCGTGGTTGGAACGGTGCGGCAATTCCCTACCTCTAAGTTCTCTTCAATGTTTCGAGTTCGGTGCCGGCTGGGACCTCATCGGGCCGCTCGCTTATTACGCCATTGGTATCGATCGTCAGATCGTCGTCGATATCCGGCGAAATGTACATCATGAACTGTTAAACGATGCGCTCCGTAAATTTGAGCGTCTTCGTTCAACTATTGGTGAGCATATTGGTCGGACGCTTCGACCGGTCGACGGCCACCCCATCGCTAACATTGAAGAACTGGAAGCGCGATTCGGTATTCGATATCTGGCACCCTGCGACGCAGCAAAAACAGGATTGCCTTCCGAATCCATTGACTTTATATCCACCAATTCAACACTCGAACATATTCCCGCCCATTCTCTCCCGTCAATACTCCGTGAAGCACATCGGCTTTTAAAGAACGATGGGCTCATGTTCCATAATATCGACATGAAAGATCACTTCTCGTATTTCGATGGCTCGATCACTAAGTATAACTTTCTTACCATTCCTAATTGGCGTTGGAATCTGGTCAACTCATCATTAAGCTATCAAAACAGATTACGCTTACGGGATTACAGACAGTTGTTCGAGAATGCCGTCTTCAGAAGCGTGGGAGAAAGCACCATTAACGCTACGGCAAACGATCTCGAGGATTTTGCGCGGCTTACGATCGATCCAAAATTTATTAGCACCGATACGACTTCTAATCTCGCCACACATATTTTAAGTATTGCACTCAAGAAGAATGTCGATTGAGCTTTCTCTTTCGTGTTCCTATCCTAAACTCTATTTCGAGCGTAAGCTCGATCGTTATCGTTCGCCATATTCAGACCCCTTTGAATACCAGTCCATTCTTGATAAGGACATACCCGATTCACTATACAGCGATGTATTAGCAACTGGCACTGAACGTTTTGCAGGGATTAGCGACCGGATCGAGCGAGGCAAAAACCACTTGCGAGCCCTTATCGAACATGCGGATAAAGCATTCGAACCGCGGTATTGGTGGACCGCTTATCTTGGCGGTGAACCCATCGGATTGGTATTTCCGCAGTTCATTCCCGATCTAAAAAATGTGGGCTCCGTATGGCACATTGGCGTCTGCAATGTTTATCGGGGATCCGGTTACGGGAGGATCTTACATGCACACGCTCTGGAAGCTCTCAGCGTGCTTGGAGCCAATCGATATCTCGGCTCGACACAAGTCGATAATTATGCCATGATCAAAGTTTTCGAAGCTAATGGGTGTAATTTCAAAAGCTTTCGAATTATCGAGGAATTTACAAATGGAGACGGACGAGCGCTGGATTAAGCCACGACTTCTTGGGTAGCAAGGCGTTGAAGCACATCTTCCGTCAGCCGGCAGGTCGTCCAATCATCCATCATCTTAGCCCCAAGATTTTTATAGAAATCAATAGCCGGCTGATTCCAATCGAGGACCGCCCACTCTACTCGCCCATAACCACGCTCTACGGCAATATCAACTAAGTGTAAGAGCAACGCTTTGCCGATCCCTTTGCCACGCATATCAGGATTTACAAAGAGATCTTCCAAATAAAGGCTGGGCTTCGCAACAAACGTAGAGAAGGTGGTGAAAAACAGTGCAAAGCCTTCAGGCTGACCATTATATTCCGCAATAACTGCTTCCGCAGCGGGGCGAGCACCAAATAAATGCTCGTGAATTAGTTCGGAAGTGACTTTGCACTCTGAGCTCAATCGCTCGTAACGTGCAAGGTCCTGAATGAATTGGACGAGCAACTCGGCATCCTGTTCCGTAGCAGGCCGAATAAGAATATCAGGCATTTGAAATAATTAAAACAAAACGAAAACGGGACTATACCTCAGCACTCGCTACTGCCCTTTTTCTGCCATTAGCTTTTGAATGTCGTCGCGTATTTTGGCAGCGCGCTCGTATTCTTCTTTCTTAATGGCTTCCGAAAGCTGCTGGTTAAGTTGATCGAGTGCGGAAAGTGGCTTGGCTACTTTTTCTTCGGTCGGTTTATTGGTAAGGCGATCGGCAAGACTAAGATCTTCCTCTGGCTCTTCCCCTTCCTCTCCTTCTTCTTCGCCTTCTTCCGGCAGGAAGCCTGCCTCATTCATAACGCTTTCCGACACCCAGATCGGAACGGTAAAACGAATGGCAAGAGCGATCGCATCGCTCGGGCGCGCATCGATCTCCTGTTCGTCCGAAAGTTTAAGGCTGGCGAAGAACGTCCCATCCCGAAGCTCATGGATGGAGACTTCTGTAATATTACCGCCCAGCGCTTCGACAAGGGTCTTAACAAGATCGTGAGTTAGCGGGCGTGGTGGTTTGATGCCTTCCATTTCAAGCGCGATCGCCTGGGCCTCGAATCCACCGATAATAATAGGAATACGGCGCTGACCGGCCGTCTCGCGAAGAATAAGCGCATACGCGCCACTAGTCGATGGGCTTGTCGAAATTCCTAATATCTCTACCTGAACTCTATCCATGATATCAACTGACCTTACGGACCTTAGATCGGTCCCTATTTCTTGCAGCATTTCATAAAACGTGCCGCACGGCGAACATCCGTAAAAATAAGGCTGAGCAAACTCATGCCAATTTCTTCGTTTTTACGCTATTCTACCATAAAATGTAACAATGAGAATGAGAACCGATTCCCGGAAGGAATGTGCTAGCTCAGGAGCGCTACGTGCAAAAAAATATATACGAGCGCGTCAAGTTTACCAAGGGTCCAGGTACTACCGCTATCGAAGGACTGTGACCAGTTTTCGCTTATTTTGACGATGCCGGCAGAAGGATCATTTAGCGCCGGCAACAAAGCTCACCCGATGAGCTTCTCCAATTAGCCCGCCACCAACTCCGCCAAGCAGCCCACCCAAACAAAGGCCGGTAAAGGTCGCAGCGGCATCGCCAAAATTAAAAAGGCCAGGATGTGCAGGCGGTGTGTAAGATGCGTGACCAGCGATCGCTCCTAGGATCCCACCAAGCGGCATACCGATTAACACTCCGGAGAGCATCTGTGGCGAAGAGATGGAAATGGAATGGACATCATCGGTCCGAACACCCATGTAACTATTCGTTGCCTCAACAAGCCAATGGACCGAGTCACGGTGAACTTCGATGTTCTTGCCAGAGAATTTCTGACCATTCTTGAGTTTTACTGTACCGGTATGGTCCAGAGTTGCTGTTGCGATCTCATCATGGGTGGAGGCATCTGGAATAAATGGCCGAACTCCGCAGCCAACAAGAGCTAACAAGAAGCCTGCGAATACGATCGAGCGAAAAATGACCATCTCAACCGGGACCGTTAGAGCTCACGACCGGGATTGAACCGGTGACCTCGTCCTTACCAAGGACGTGCTCTACCAACTGAGCTACGTGAGCGAAATCAATTAAGAATTACGAATTAAAAATTAAGAGTGGTCTTCGCCAGCAATTACACTTAATTCCTAATTACACTTGTGGGCAGAGAAGGATTCGAACCTTCGTAGACTATCGTCAACAGATTTACAGTCTGTCCTCGTTGACCGCTTGAGTATCTGCCCCTGCGGATTTTTTAATTTGCGCAACCTGAGCCGGCGGACGGACTTGAACCGACGACCTGCTGATTACAAATCAGCTGCTCTACCAACTGAGCTACACCGGCCAAAAACCATCCTGGTCATTTTGGCAGGCACAGAAAGTAATTCGGGCGAAATCTGGTTCCTTCCATCAAAAAAATAGGGACTTATCTGTGTGATAAGTCCCTAAAAATCTGGAGCGCAGGCTCCGGTTAGTGTGGGATATGCAATCTCAACCCGGCGATGAGCATCGACCGGCGAAGATGATTCGCCTTCTTTAGGTCGGCGATCTCCACACCGAACTTATCAGCGATCGAGGAGAGTGTATCGCCGCGCTTCACGCGATAGGTAAGCACATGCTGCTGCTTCGAAGCCGTACGGGGTGGCACGCGGTCCCCTTTCGACGGCGTGATGTTCTCCGAGTAGATCTTAATCTTCGCACCAGCCTGAAGGTCCGAGGCTGCAAGACCGCCGTTCCACTTCGAGAGCTGATCGACGGTCGTGCCATAGTTGCGCGCGATCGCCGTCATCGTCTCGCCAGGAAGCACGGTGTGGTATGTCGCACTGCCAACAGGAGCCGTCATACCGCTCGACTTCGCCAGCTTCGCAGGTTTTGCATCGGTCTTTGCTTCCGCATAATCGACATCGGCAGGAGCCAACACTTTTAAGGACTGGCCGACATGCACGCCGTGCTTGCGTCCTGTCTTATTCCACGAGCGCAACTGAGCGAGCGTTACACCGAATTCGTCCGCGATCTTGCCCATCGTATCGCCGCGACGAACGTGGTACGTCACCCAATGCGATTTCGATTTCTTCGTGCTCGAGGCATTCGCGATCGAGGCAGCAGATCTCTTTGTCGACTTCGATGCATACTGCTCTTCGTAGATCTTTACGATCTCGCCTTTATGCAGCTTCGAATGCTTCGAAAGATTATTCCATTCACGGAGCTTCGGAGTCGAAACGCCATATGAGCTCGCGATGGAGTTCAGCGTTTCACCGCGACGTACTTTGTGCTTGATAAGCCGCATCCGCGAATCGGTGGCGTTGCCGGTTGGACCGCCGCCGTTATCCTGTGGCGATACCTGTGTAGGTGCGCTATCGGATGCGCCCGATTGCGGCCCCATGACGGTCATTGGTACGCGCAGGCGTTCACCACGACGCACGCGCTCGCTCTCCGTCATATCGTTATACTCGGCAAGCTGTTGTGGCGCAATGCCATACATGTGCGCGATCGACTTCAGCGTCTCGCCGCGTGTCACTGTATGCACCAGCCACGGACGTCGTTCCGATTCCGGGATCGCCGCTAAGCGATCGTAGAAATTCGATGACGTACCTGCCGGCAAGCGCAAGCAGTAGCCATCCGGACTGCAAAGCTCGATCGGCGGTGTGGACGGCTGAAGCAATTCAGGATTCAACTCCTTCACCTCGAGCTCGCTTACACCAGCCGCTTTCGCCAGCGCATTAAGATCGATCGCTTCGTGAACGTGCACCGTATCGAACTTGAGCGGCGTCTCGTAATTAATGTCGTTAAAGCCATAGCGCGCCGGGTCCATCGAGATCAGCGTTGCCGCGATATAAAGTGGCACGTAGTTCTGCGTCTCGCGCGGAAGGAATGGACGGATCTCCCAGAAATTATTCGAGCCCGCTTCGGCCATCGCCTGACGTACGCGATTGATACCCGAGTTATATGCTGCGAGCGCAAGGTGCCAATCGCCTAACTCATTATAGAGATCGTGCAGGTGACGAGCAGCGGCGCGTGTTGCTTCGACCGGATCGCGGCGTTTATCGATCCACCAGTTATTGGTGAGACCGTAACGCGAGCCGGTAGCATCGATGAACTGCCACATACCGACTGCCTTTGCCCAGCTAACGGCTGTCGGGCTAAGTCCGCTTTCGATCATGGCAAGGTGTACCATCTCTTCCGGTACGCCCTCTTCCTTCATGATATTTTTCATCATGGGGAAATATCTGCCCGTGCGAGCAAGCCACTTCGCCATGAACGGACGTCCATTGCCTTCTGTGAAGTATGCGATCGTTTGTTCGACCGCAGTATTCAGCGTCAGCGGGATCGTCGTCTTCGAGAGATCGATGCGCGGAAGCGGTACATTCTTCACGCTCATCTTCGCCATTTCCTGATTGAACTTCTCGCGGAAGGCAAAGATGGATGCGCTCGGTGGAAGCGAATCGATCTTAGCGACATACTTCTCGTAGTCGCCGATGACGTTATTCGACAGGTCCTGGAAGTCCTTGTTCGAATCGACGCCGGGATAATTGATGAGGCGATCGAGAATATCGATGGCACTCTCAAAATGTTTAACGACCTCGTTCTTCTGATTCTTTTGCTGAGCTACGAGCGCACGAAGCCATTCCTGGCGAGCGGCATCCACTCTCTCGTCGACGAGATGAGGGTCGATGTTGCCGGCCTTGACTTCCTGGTCGAGCACTGCAAATGGATCAGCCTTCGTGGCCGCGTTCGCATGCTGTGCTTCGTGTTTCGTCGTCTGCGGAGCACTGCCGCAGCCTGCCAGATAGATACCCAGCACTGCTACAGCCAGCGCGGACCCTATCCGGGGTAACCCTATTCGGGGTAATATGTTAAATCGATTGGATCTCAATCCTATAGTCTCCTTTCAGTGTCTGATCCCGTAGACATAAACGCTCGACGTCATCGTGCGTTCTGCCTATTTTGGTTAATAAATGCACATTTACGGACGAGCTGAGAGCCTTGTTTAGCCTACATGCTCCTAAAACGTGCAAATCCTGTCCCAGCACACAATAGTGCTAAGGTTGGAGCGCTAAAGGCTTAGTTCATAGTGGATTAGAGCGCAGCCTTTAACCCTACAACTCAGGAAACTCTAATATACGAAAGAAAAATCCAAAAGTCAACACCTTTTGACACTTTTACCCACCAGGGGTAAAATGACAGGTGCTCTTCACGGTAGCGAAGCGTGGGCGCAATACCAATTTTTTTGCTGGCCCCATCCGTCCTCTGGGACACATAAGTCCTGAAAAAGTGTAACGTCCCCTAAAACCAGGGACTCACCTCTGCAACACAGTGTTTACTCTCCACTCACTGGTTTTGGTCCTCAAAATTTTTCGGTCCATGGCAAACCCCAAGGGATTCATCCCACCTCACGGTAATTATCGCCAGTTGCTCTCCTACAAGAAGGCCGAGATCGCCTACGACATTACCTTCCGGTTCTGCCACCGATATTTACACAAGGGAGATCGCACGATCGACCAGATGATACAGTCTGCGAGATCGGGTAAGCAGAATATTGCGGAAGGCAGCGCCGCTTCGGCGACGTCCAAAGAGACGGAGATAAAGCTCACGAACGTCGCGCGTGCGAGTCTGGAAGAATTGGTGATCGACTACCAGGATTTTCTTCGCGTGCGCGACATGCCGCTATGGGATAAAGATTCGCGCGAAGCGAAATATGTTCGCACTCTTGCCAGTAAGCGCGACGCCACCTTCGAAACATTTCGCGAATTCTTCGAAACCCGCCCCGCAGATGTTGTCGCGAATATTGCTATCTGCATCATTCGGCAAACGACCTATCTTCTCGATCGGCAGATCGCTCGATTGGAACAGGACTTCCTGCGTGAAGGCGGAATCCGCGAGCGAATGGCCCAGGCCCGAAGGCAGATTCGAGCGCATTAAGTGTAGGTTCGATCCGATCATCCTACGCGACTTCCGCCTCTCCGATCGGCGCTTGGGGTAAACCAGCCGTGGCATCGAGCAGAAGTTGCTCCTGGGCCGTTGTAAACTCGCGCACGACGTTGATGCACAGTTTGAGCGCAGTAATATCGATCACCGCTGCCAGTATTGTGAGATACTTTTGGTCGATATAATCAGAGATCGTCGTGGGATGCGAAAAAAACACAGTAATGATTCCAGACATCACCATTCTGGCGATCCAGAATCCCCACCACCAGCCGACCATACTGATCATCGCTTTGGTCCAAACTCCTGATCCTTCAGCAACCCACTTGATCATTTGAAGTGGTCTCCACAAGTTAACAACCGGCGTGAACCACATTCCAATGGCCCATCCCTTTGTGAACGGTGGCTCCTCCGGCTGAAACGCGATATTATTAGTGTAGAGCTTCTTAAACCAGGTAAGAAACACTATGCCCGAGCCAATATTGGCAAGCGTGCTTAGCACCGCAGTTATAAGAACAAGCATGCCGATCGCTTGCGCCTGCTCACGTGCAGCAACCGGAGGTGTTGAACCCAAAGTGTTCGCCCATACGATCGCACGTATCGAATTCACAACGACGACAAGAGCGATGGCAATAAAAATATAGAAGAATATCTTCAGCGGGCGCTCCGTTGGAAGCAACGACTGGTATCGCTCCGGCGACCAATCCTCTGCGATTACAAGCGCATCTTCGGAATCTTCAAGCGGCTCTTCAAAATCTTCGCTCGCATCCAACTCATTCTCTTCCACGGACATATTCGTTTAGGCAAATACCAATAGTTCGCAAATCACATCCCAATAATAACGAATATACGCACCGCCGCCTGACAATAGGTGACAAGCATGAATACAGAAAGAAACTGCATAGGTCGGGCATCCTTGCCTGACGGATTGATCGTCCCGAAGGGACATTGGTTAATAGCCAGGGGTGAAGCGAAGGGAAGCGCAAAACTCATCTATCTTCCCCTAATATTACAGTCGTCAACAGTTTACAAACACGTTGATAAAACGCGTTGATAACTGATTGCATAATCTTGAAAAAATGTGGGAAAGATTGGGCTACAAAGACGAACAATTCAAAGAGGAAGTTCGTAATTTGATTACGGCCAAAAGCAAAACGGGCAACTATCAATTGCCCGCTCGCTGACGGATGAGAACTTGGAGTACGGCGACTTCGAAGTTGCCCATCACTAAGACGATGCAAATATAATCTCCCGGATCACATCTGTCAAGGCTCATTCTATAAAACGTGCATAATCAGATCGATTGTGCATATTCATGTACACTAAATAGAAGAACTATGACACCTTATTACAATCTAAACGGAGACTCTGGGATCGTAGCATACGGTTTTACTGACGACGGAATAAAAATCATGTTTCGAAGTAGCGCCAAAATCTACGAATATTCAAGTAGTCTTATCGGAGCACATAATGTTGAGGAAATGAGACGACTCGCAAAAGCGGGGCGCGGGCTCAATACCTTCATCAATATGAATCCTATAGTTAAGAAAGGATATAAGAGATAGATCGAACCGACCCTACGTGGACTTACAAAGTCCACGTAGGAGAACCGAGGTGGGAACCCGCTATAGGTGCCCACAGCGTTTGTTATTGTGTTCGATAGCCCTCGACTTCCGAGCGTGAGTTCGTCCCCGAACCCCTCCACTCTCAGCCGATGATAAAGTCTCTTGTGCCATATAATTACAAGAGAGGCACGCATACTTTTATAGAAGCCATGAAAAGAAAATTTTACATTATCGGTCACAATCCCAATACCGTCCATGATGCGTATGCTTGTTTGATGCAAGGTGCGAACGCAATTGAGCCAGACGTTCACTATGATGCTTCGAAGGCTTTTTATGTGAATCAAAATTGCTTTCTTGAAGGAGACGACTTATGACCTTTTTTAGCGATGAAGAAGTTGCAAGTTTGAAGATTAAGCAAAGCGTGTTTCACATCGTTGGGCCAGGCGATGAGCATTTCCAATTACTTGAGGCCTTTGATGCAGGTCCTCATGCGGATTTCTTTCTTGGACGTGTTCGATCTGTTACAACCGGAAGTAGTTATGAATTCCAGCCGGACTCACCTGTGCGCACACAATTAGATCGCATCGCACAGGACGGGAAGCGATTTCAGGAAGAGAGTGAGAATCTCGCTCGATCCTTCAACCAAGCACATGGCGGCAATACTGCTGTTGGCGCATTTTTGATCTTCGAGATGAAGTGCAATACTGGCAAGGTTTTCGCGTTATTGAAATTCGAAGATGAAACTGTTCTGAGCTATGCCCTTACTAGAGGTAAGTCGGGCAAGATGCAGCCGACACTGGGAGAGGTCGAACGGACCTTTGTAAAAAATCGCAATGCTTTACAAAAGGCTGCATTAATCCGACTGAGCGATTCAGGTGATCAAATCTGTCTGGTTGACCGCCAAAATCCCCAAAGACCCGCCGCCTATTTTGAGCAGTTCCTTTATGCACGCCGACATCGCACGGAAGAGCAACTGACCACAGCTATCGTCAATCTAACACGTAGAGTGGTAGAGAAGCACAAGGATAAGCTGCCAGTTGATACGATGAAAAATCTTTCCAGAAGACTTTTTGATGCCGCGGAATCAGGTGGTAAAATTGATGGGGAAAGAGCAGATGACTGGCTAATGAGTATTGTCGGTCCACTGTCAGCGGACAGTCCTGTTCTCAAAGATTTTCAGAATCACCTACGACGAGAAGGTATGGACGGTGAGTCCTTTGAACTGCAAAAGGGTGCAGTCCCCGCACCGCGCAATCGCCGCGTTGAAACCGCAAAGGGTATCAAAATTACTTTCCCATCGGAACTTCAGTCCTCAATCATCAAGGTTGATGGCGAGAAAGGTGAAATCGTAATCCGGGATAGGATCACCATTGATGATGTCGAACCAGAACGCTCTTCTAGATCACGCACGTGAGTTCATAGCCTCGGGTGGAGAGGCAGATGAACGTGCTGACTCATTAGTCCTCACTGGTTTTTTCGCTGATGCGAAGAAGCAAGCCGATTGGCTTGCTCTTTCCGTCGCTTCGAAGGACACTAGCATGAAAATCCAGGTCTACAATTCAGATTTGGGTGGAGACCTGACCCCGGATGACACATACAGTCCGACGCGTAGGATTGTGATAATAGTTAAGAAGCAAGTTATACAAGGGGTGACGTGCTACTTTTTTCAACACCAACTTATTGGTTATTTTCAGTCCGATGCTATCGAGCCGTCTCTGCTAGTCGCTGATTTAGATGCAAATGGTGCTTTTGAAACACATGGTTTGATTGTTAGTGGTTGGGATATATCATTATCGATTCCTTCTCGTCAGAGGATTGCACACATTGATCCGTCTCCTTACGTGCGCGATTTTGTGCCAACGCGAGAAGTTACTTCAAATCTGGCCCCTTGGATCGTCGAGAAGCATCCGACTAAAGAATCTGTCGCTTTCGCTTCTTGGAAGAAAGTCGCTTCGCGGCGATTGCTTGGAAGTTTAGTATCAAGCGTCTGGCTCGAGAATGAAGTTATTTGGCTCCAGGCTAATGGCCCTCCCATTTATCGAATGCTTGCCGCCGATGAGGACATTGAACGTGCTTTTGGGAAACTGACAGAGACCGCTAAATGGGTCTTTCTGTCAGGGCAAGATATTGAGGCTCGCCATATAATTTTTTCGAGCGAACTCGCCCGTGCAGCCAGACCTGATCAGTCCTTTCCTGAGACGATGGCGCGAGCATTTGATGCAGCAAAAGTTACCTATGATGCCCACGTTCAGTCCTCCAGCAGAGAGACATTAAAAACGCTAAGCGACCTTCGAAAAACAGTGATCGAAGAAACACAAAAAGTTACTCAGAAGGCCCAAGATCTAAGCGCAGGTCTGTGGCGCGACTTGGCAGTGAGTGCGGCACCTTTCATACTAAAGATTCTTGGCGACACGAGCAAGATTTCGAATCCTGCAATTGCCGCAGGATTCTACTTCGCAGCTGCTCTATTCATTGCCGTCTCGTTTATTTTGCAGTGGCGGATCAATGCATCTTTCTTCAAAAGCCAGAAGAGTTCACGTACGGCTTGGATGCATATTCTGTATAACTATATTTCGGCGCGCGAGAAGGAAGAAATTGCAGAGACGCCCATCGATAATGTAATGGGGAATTACAAAGAGACGCGTACCATTCTTCTCGTTCTCTACATTATTCTGTTTTCAACTTTGATTGGGTTTGGACTCTTTACATTATTTGCCTCTACTATCAAGGCGCCGACTCCGCTTCACTATTTGTAGAGGTTAGTCTCCCCCACTCTGAAGGGCGCATATCTAGTGCCTCTGGTCTTAATTTCTATCGATTTTTTGAAATCCAGCCTCCCCGGTCTTACGATCGGGGCTATTTCCTTTTATGCTTCCGGCACTGTGGGATGCTTGACGTCCGGCACAGTGGCCGGACACCACGCGGGCAGGATCGCGTGGGTCGAGCGTCCCGCTTGACATTCCCGCTCGGAGGCAACGGGTGTCGGGCAAGGATGCCCGACCTACGCGCGCACGGAATTCCAGCCATCCCCCACATCCCCACCAATCCCAGATCAGAATTTTGTGGATAAATAATCGAATAATATTATATATTTCTGAAACATTTTGCGATTTATTGCGTATCGTTCCCTCTACCCAAGTTCCAACCTGGTATACTGTCTCTGAGAGTACACTTATGCAGATCCCTGCCGTTAGAGTCAGCTTGAGTATTGGAAGCCAAGAAGTCCCGGAACTGCGAAGAAAAAGCCACCCGTGCTACTGTCGGGGAGACATTGCCTTCCCCTTCATTGACAATTGAGTAGGTTCTATCGCAGTGTACTATGCGGTAGAATCTAAAAAAGAGCTGAGCGAGCAATTCAGCATCCACCACTCACCTATCAGCACTCACCATTCATCACTCAGAAGTCGGTTCGCCGACATCGAGGTAGACCTCATCCTCTTTCGGGCGGTAGCCGATAAGCTCGGCGAAGCGGCCCCAGTCGATGACGGTATCGAGCAGTTGGGCCGGGTCTTCGTAAGGCATTCGCGTGGCGAAATCCTCGATGAGCACTTCGTAGGGTACTTTGCCTTCGTTCTGGGCTAAGGTCTCGAGCAGGATCTGGAACGTGCGGAGTCCGCGGAGCTGCCTGTTGAGCAGCTTCTTCTGGTCGTTAACGTCGGCCTCGACGAACTCCTTGCCAAGAGGCGTGATGACGACATCCTGACCAGGCGTTTCGGCGAAAGAAAGCAACTCGGCGGCTTTGACGATCTGCAGCGTTTCGTCGAATCGGCGGCTTGCGGCTTCTGCCAGGTCCCCGATTCCCTGCCGACCTTCGGTCGCAACGACTTCGAGCAGACCCAAAATCTCTTCGATGTTCGCGGCCGGAATGATCTCGGTTTTGGAAACGGCTTTCGGCTCCTCGGTGAACGGCAAGACCGTGTTCGTGATGAGCGCGTGAATGCGGCTGGAAAGATCGAGGTACTCCTGCGAGCGAGGATCGCGCGGGTACGGCATCGGATTGAGAAATTCCGCCTTGATCCGTCCCGGATGCGCGTCGAGCACGATAATGCGCGAAGCCATCTCCACCGCCTCGTCGATCGAGTGGGTCACCATGACAACCGAGCTGACCGGCGATTCACCCTGAGCTTTATCGTCGTCCTTCGAGTGGAAAAGGTCAAGCACTTCGCTTCGAAGGTTCTCGGCGGTGAGTGCATCGAGCGCGCTGAAGGGTTCATCCATGCAAAGAATGCGCGGATCGACTACAAGCGCCCGAGCAATGCCAACGCGCTGCTTCATTCCCCCAGAGAGCTCTTTCGGATACGCTTCCTCGAAGCCTTCGAGACCGACACTATCGATCGCCCGCTTGACCCGCTCCTTAACGCGTTCGCGCGGAGCATGCAGGGCGTCGAGCCCCAAGCCGATGTTCTCTTCGACCGTTAGCCACGGCAAAAGCGCAAAGCTCTGAAAGACGATCGCCGTATAAGGGTTGTTGCCGCGAAGTGGTTTACCGTCCACGCTGACGGTACCGATCGTAGGCTTGAGAAGTCCGGTGAGAATGCGAAGGATCGTGGACTTGCCGGAACCGGAAGCTCCGAGAATGCAGAGAAATTCGTTCTCGGCGACTGTAAGATTGATGTGCTCGAGTACCGGCAATGGCTTCCCGCTCGGCGTGACGAAGGTCATGCCGATATCGCGCAACTCGATCATCTCCTTGCCAGGCGGCAGCGGAGTGACGGCTTGCGGTGCTGGTATGCGGGGTCCGCGGGTGATCGGTGGTAATGCCATGAAAAGTCGCTAAGCCTGCTTGATCATTTTGCTCTCGATAGCGGAGAACACCGCGATGATGAAAAAGAGCACGTAGGCGATCGCGCACGCGTAGCCCATCGTGTCCGCTGATTCGAAAGCGCTGGAATAAACCTGATAAACAAGCGTCGAGGTTCTGCCCAGCGGCCCACCGCGAGTCATCACGTAGATCTCGGTAAAGACCTGAAAGCTTTTGATCGTATTAAGTACGAGCGCAAAAAGAAGCGTCGGCTTGATAACGGGAAGCGTGATCGTAAAGAACTGCTCCCACTTCGAGGTGCCTTCGAGTTCCGCGACTTCGTAGAAGTCATTCGGTACGTTCTGCATCGCAGCAAGAAAGAGCACCGCGTAGTATCCGATGGATATCCAAATGTCCATCGCCATGATGGCTGGAAGTGCGACGCTGGGCTCGAGGAGCCAACCGCTTTTGGGCCCAATAATGCCGACCAGCTTTAACAGCGTATTGATGTAGCCACCGGATGCGTAAAGATTGGTAAAGATGAGCGCGATGACCACAAGCGATGTAACGCTCGGCAAAAATAAAGCAGAGCGGTAGAAATGCTGGAATCGCTCGACTCGAACTAACAGCGCGGCAAAGAAGAGGGCAAAGATCATCGTGAACGGGATCGTCCCCACAACGAAGATCACTGTGTTGAGCAGCGCTTGCCAAAACGCTGGATCGTGGACCAGCTTAACGTAATTATCGAAGCCAATCCAGACCGACTTATTAGTAAGAGTATAATACTTGGTGAACGAGAGGTAAAGCGCGTAGACGAGCGGATACGCCCAGAAAAGCAACAGCGTAAGAATCCAGGGCGAGAGCAGCAACCAAGTCTCGCCCGTCCACCGCTTTTTTATGATCGCGTTCATCTCGTGCAGAAAATCGTTATGAGTAGTGAAGTGATTCCATGCACCCGCCAGGATTAAACACCTTTATCGATCACGGATAGGAAATTTCCCGCCGGATCTTTAAACCAAGCGACGTTCATTCCGCCATCACGGTGAATTCCTTTCGCATCCGTCTGCAACTCGCCGCTATAGTGCTCGAAGCGAATACCGCGTTTAGTCAGGTCGTCAACCGCTTCATCGATGTTATCGACCGGGAAATTAAGAATAGTAAATGATGCGGGAGTGTGGTTATCTTTTTGATAGATGAACATGCGGCTGCCGTTGATGCGAAGATTCAAGCCTTCCTTTTGCTCTGAAACCTCGAGACCAAGGGTCTTTCCATAGAAGTCCTTAGCTGTTTGAAGATCGTTTACTGAAAAGCTGGAGAATGCTTCGTTAAATGCTCTCATAAGCGTACAAATTTTAAGGCTATACGCTACAAATATAGCGACACTATATCAGCGAATGATTAACTGAAGAAATAGCTGAGCTATAGGTTATAGAAGAGATCGGGTGCAAACTCTTTGAGGGTTATATAAAGTCTGCAAAGCGGTAGTCCGACGACATTATAGTAATCCCCTTCTATTCGGCGAACGAATACAGCCCCAAAATCTTCTTGTATTCCGTACGCACCGGCCTTATCCATTGGAGAGCCAGACGCGACATAAGCTCGAATTTCTTCCAACGTAAGTGAGCGAAATGTAACATCGGTCGCCTCGACGAATGAAATCTCCTTCTTTGTTTGAATATCGAACAGAGCGACACCCGTGTATACCGTATGCGTTTCACCGCTCAATTGCATAAGCATCCGCTCGGCATCGTTGGCATCGATGGGCTTTTCGAGGACATCGCCCGCAATAGCTACAGTCGTGTCGGCACCGAGCACTACGCCTCGCTCGCCACTTAATTTCTCCGCGATGGCACGGGCCTTATGCTGCGCGAGTCGCTCAACATTCTCGGCAGGTGTGAGATCCACTTCCATGACCTCGTGTAAGTCCGCTGGTTGAATTCGAATATTCTGAATACCCAGGAGCTTCACCAAGGCTGCACGACGTGGCGATTGCGATGCTAAATATAAGAACCTGGATTTGCTGGATTCCGATAAATTCACAAGATCACTTCACGAGTTTAATTGGCAACCTTCAGAACGATACAAAATTACGAGCATTAATAATGTCGCTCTTATAATTGAAAATATGCTCGAACTGAATGGACTGCACCTTGCGGAAGCGTCTTACTCTCGACCAGTTCTATTTCAGAAACCACGGCTGTCTCTGTTTCTACCTCGGGAAATGCAAAACTATGCGGTAGTCGAAACGGCTCACGGAATCGGATGAGTGTAAGATGAGGATGAAATTGGTCTTCTCGTTCGATCGGAATGCCAAACGACCCCACAGCAGCATCAACTGCCTCTCGAAGTCTTTGCAGAATTTCAATTGGAGAAAGCCCGACCCAAAGCACTCGCGTTTGACCACGATGCGTAAACGCCCCTATCGTCGTTAGACTTTCGCGGAACGGGCCAACTTGCATTCGCTCGACTTCTGTTTTCGTTGCCTGGATAATTTGCGATACCATTGTCTCTTTTACATTGCCGAGAAAGCGAAGAGTACAATGGGAATTATTGAGGTTCTCGATTTTGAACCGCGCACCTAATTCATCCAGCTTTTTAGCAAGTTCATCCTGGACTCGACGAAGTTGTATCCGAAGATTCTCCGGAGTTCGAACAGCGAAGAAAAGACGCGGCATCAGCGTTCGTTAGAATTCAATTCTAAAGCCACCGTATGGAAAAATCCCTAACTGATTGATCTGCACGACCGAATGACTTTGTGGGTCGTAGGAGTAGAGGAGTGCATTCTTATGATTTAAAGCATTTTCCGCCGTCATAAATCCGATAATAGAAACAGCGCCCAAATTCTGCCGGAATTCCACTTTCACATCGAGCCGCTCATACGTTGGGAAGCGCAATGAATATGCCTCTGAATCTATATAATATTGCGGACCAAATTCCCCAGATGCATTATACATTCGAGAAAGGACGGTATCGACTGGAGTATACGGCGCACCTCCTGCAAGCGTAAGTTTGCTCGAAAATTCGATCGAGAATGTTGGACTTAACTTCCATTCATATCCGCCCAGCAGATTAACAATATAACGATTATCAAAAACACCATCGCGCCAAACACCATCAGAACCGGTGTACCGTTGTTTAAAAATAGAACCCGTTGCTGTAAGATAATAACCATCCGAGAAATGCTTCATCAGGGTGAGTTCGACACCGTAGGCTTTTCCGAGACCATTACTGATTAACGAACGGTTCGAAGAAACCCCACCGAAATTTGCACCGGCGTTCAAATAGCTAAAACTAGTCAGCGAGTCCCTGTCAACAGGAGCATGAGAAATATCCTTGTAATACCCCTCTGCTTTGAAAAGAAGATCGTTGGAAATCAAATCGGAATATCCGAGTATGTAGTGAATCGACTGAGTAAAGTCAAGCGACTGATTTCCAGGTTCGCCAAAGTATACCACAAGCGGTTGCGATTGCCGATGCACACCGAACCCCAGATGAAGAGATTGCCCTTCTGCAAATGACCATTCGCCTCCAAAGCGCGGTTCGAACGACGACTTCTTGCTAATATCTAAGTATTGATAATGCAGTCCCGTGTTGAATGTTAAGTCCTCAGTTGGCCGCCATTGCCAATTCACGTAATCGAGTGTTTGGAATGTGGTACCACTCGCGTGAATTGAATACGGGATCGATCCCTGACGAACCGTTGTACGGGATTCGTTGAGATCGTAATTGGGAAATCGAGCTTCTACTCCCCCGCTAAAAACGTTTGAAGGAGTAACAGAATAAGCTAAAGTATACTTTGCGGAATTAGCACCTTCTTTTGAGTCAGCCGTATAGAACAAGTCTTTGCTCGTTACTCGGTGATTCACCGCTGTAAGCGAATCGACTACAGTATGATAGGTCTGGTACACAGTACTAATTAGGAGGTTACCAACGGCTCGATCACCATACATGTGCTTCCATGTTGCACCGAGTACACCGAGGTTCGTACCATTCGTAATATCGAAATCGCCGGTAATAACAGTATCTAATGAGCTCTGAAAAAGATCGATCGTACTGCGGCCGCCAAGACCAATAATGCTAAGTGCATCTGATTTGCCTAACGGAACGTCGGCTTTGACCGTGAGATCGTCATAATTGGGAATACCAACGAAGCCAAAGTCGATGCCCATACTATGAAGAATTTCTAGTGTTGACTTTCGATAGCTCACAATATATGAGCTGCCATTTCCCAGGAGAGGTCCTTCAGCCATTCCTTCAAATCCGGCAAAACCCATTTGGGCGACAAACTCCTGTCGTTCGGAATTTCCTTTGCGGGTACGAAGATCGAATACTCCCGAAAGCTTATCACCATACTCGGCTGGGAATGCGCCAGTAAGAAAATCGCTGTTACTTAGAAGATTGACATTGATCGCATTAACTGGCCCACCCGTTGCTCCCTCGGTCGCAAAATGATTAGGATTGGGAATATCAATGCCATCCAATCGCCACAGCAATTCCAGCGGAGAGCCGCCACGAATAATAATATCATTTCGTTGATCATCGTCACCAACAACGCCCGCGAAAGTTTGCGCCATCCGTGCCGGATCTTCCCGGCTCCCTGCAAAACGCTTTACTTCATCGACACTAAACGTCGTAGAGCTTATAAGTGCATCTTCATTGACAGGCTTAAAATCATTGCTCGCCCGAACCGTAACTTCACCACCCTGAACGATCTTAACCTTGAGTCGTAAATCCAACACAACCTGTTTACCGCTGGTAACTAATAGATCCTGACCGAACGGTTCATAACCAGAGGCATTCACTTTTATCTGCTGACGACCGACCGGCACATTCTCAATTCTGAAGGAGCCATCGATCTTTGAGATCGCGCCGAGTTTCGTACCTGCAATTCGTACGGTCGCACCGGGGATTGGCTGCTCATCATCCTGATCGATCAGTTTCCCTTTTACTGTCTGGACAACGTTGGTCGGCTCTTGAGCAAAAGTGTATGGCAACTGTAATACGACAATCGAAAGAAATAGAAGTGAGTGAAAGAAATATCTCATTGTAAAACGAATGATAATTACTAAACACCGTTTAGCGAGCGACAAAAAAATTAGCGTTTTAAGAGCAATAAGAAATTGTCGAGCATAGCGCTGACCATACCCTCGACAGTCTCTTCCGGCACCAGTATGCGCCGTTTAATAATGAGTGAAACAATGCCATGCAGCATATTCCATATCATCGTCGAGCCGAGTTCAACATCTTTGATGCGCAGTTTGCCCTTTTCAATGCATTCGGTAACTGTTTGACGCAACAGATCAAACGAACGGCGACCGATATCTTCACATTCTTCCCGAGCGATTACGTTCATCGGAATTTCAACAATGAACATGAGATCGTATAGCTTTGGATTGGCTAATCCCCATCGAATATATTGCTGACAGCCTTGATACAGGCGGTCATACGGATCTTGAATCGGCTGGAGCTTTTGCTGTTCTTCGTAAAACCGGCCAAAGGCAAGATTGTAAAGCTCGAAAAAGATCTGGTCCTTATCGCGGTAGTACAGATAAATGGTCCCGGGACTAAACTCGATGCGCTCTGCAATATTCCGGATGCTAACATTCTCAATGCCATGATCGAGAAATAGCTTGAACGCGGCGTTGAGGATCTTCGCCTTCATCGATTCGCGCTCTCGTACCTTCCGCTCCGCTATACCCATTACGGCGACCATTAACTAAACGCTGTTCAATTAAATTCCAGACAAGATTAAAATCTATAAAAGGCACTCTATTCTTAAAAACGGAGTGGATCGTCCTCTTCTTCGATATCGGTCTGCGATTTACGTCCTGAAAAGATGCTGCCGACCATATCCCGATAGATTATCTGCGGCGATTCGATCTCTTCTTCCTTGGCAAGTTTCGAATGCTGATGCAAGCCATCTAAGACGAACTCCATTGCGCTTGCAAGTTCGAATCGGTTTGCCTCCTGGATCTTCATGTGGCGAATAGCTAACTCTTTTAACTTAGGTACTCGAGAGAGCTCTTTATAATAATCAGCAAACTTCATAGTGTCGGTCAGCGAGATCATGTTACCTTCCGAGAACCACTGTAATACCGAGTCATACTCGCCCGGAGTTTTTGGTACTCTCTCTTGCGTGTATCGCTCTTCATATCGTTCAACCTGTTTCTTATTGCGTTCGCGAGCTAACGGATCGGGAAAATATTTTTTGAATATCTCTTTTACGGCTTTACCAACGAGGGCGCGTGCAACCTTCCCCATTCCTTCCTGCTCACCCTCAAAAACGAGCTCAACTTTGCCGGTCACTCCCGTGGTCACGAATGCCAGATCTGTAATTCGTGGTAAGATAATTTCGTCACCGTTTACGATGGAGCGACGCTCTGCATTTGAGACGAGTGCTTCCATCGCACTGATCGTTAAACGTGCCGAAACACCAGACTTTTGGTCGATAAACTCTGATTTTCTCGCTTCAAAAGCGATTTGCTCAATAATTTCTTTGAAATATCCCGGAATAACAACACCCTCTTCCCCAACACGGGATGTCCAGGCTTCCTGCTCGGTAATAGCGATCGCATGCTCCATCGTATAAGGATAGTGCGTGAGTATTTGCGATGCAATACGGTCTTTAAGAGGCGTAATAATGTTACCGCGATTGGTGTAGTCTTCCGGATTAGCGGTAAAAACTACCATTACATCAAGTGGAATACGAATATTAAAGCCACGGATTTGAATATCCCGCTCCTCAAGCAAGTTGAAAAGGCCAACTTGAATACGCGGCTGTAGATCGGGCAACTCGTTAATGGTAAAAATGCCACGATTGGTACGTGGAATAATCCCAAAGTGAATCGCACCTTCATGCGAATAATGCAATCGCTGGTGGGCCGCCTTCAGTGGGTCAATATCGCCAATTATATCGGCAATGGTTACATCCGGCGTGGCAAGCTTTTCGCCATAGCGCTCGGAACGGTGCAGCCATGTAATCGGTGTAGCATCACCCAATTCTCGTACTTTTTGAACCGCATGATAAGAGATCGGATTAAATGGATCGTCGTTTATTTCGCTGCCTTCAATAATCGGTACCCACTCATCGAGAAGTTCGATAAGCAAACGAGCGATACGCGTTTTGGCCTGCCCCCGAAGCCCGAGCAGAATAAGGTCGTGCTTCGAAAGTATGGCATTAACGATCTGCGGAATGACCGTATCTTCATATCCAATAATGCCCGGAAACAACGGTTCGCGATTCCTCAGCTTTTGAATAACATTACGGCGGAGTTCGTCTTTTACCGGAAGGACCTGGTAACCAGCAAGCTTAAGCTCACCGAGAGTTGAGGGTTTATTCATGGGAAGTTTGTGTTAAAAACGACGACGTAGACGTATGAAGTCTATAATGTGCCTTGAAGCAACAGCACTACGAAGCTAACGAATTCCAACTGTGCCTTCGCGCTCACCTTCCATCCTTCTTATCCGCTTTAGCTCGCTCGGAGACATTGTTCTCTCGACCGCGCTTATAAAAGTCATACGCGAAATTTATCCCTCATGCCAGCTTGACATGGTGATCGCTCGGGAATATGAATCGCTTGTTCCTGTGCTTCCCTACCTCGATGAAGTTCATATTTATAATAAGAGAACCGGACTTAAAGGGCTTCGGGCTCTTCGGCAGTCCTTACGTAAAAAGAATTACGATTATGTTTTAGATCTCCATAATGTACTTCGCAGTCGAATACTTCGAACAAGATTGGGAAAGCATCTCAGTGTCATCAACAAACGAACGTTTGACCGATGGTTGCTTATAAAATTTAAATACGACCGCTTAAATGATGCTCCGGACATTATCGGTCGTTATTTCGAGACAGCGAGAAAGCTGAAAGTAAAAGACCCCGGCTTGGGACCAACACTAACTCCTAAGCACGACCGTGACCCAAAACGAATTGCGATCGCCCCCGGATCGCGGCATTGGAATAAATGCTGGCCGGCAGAATATTATCGCCAGACCGCTGAGGAGCTTCTACAAGAAGGTTATCAGATCACCTTCTACGGCTCCACGAATGAAGTTGACCTTATTCAGGGAATCCGAGCAAAGCTACCCATTGGTAATCATCGATCGTTAGCTGGTGATATTGATCTGGCAGAAGCTGCTCACTCGCTTTCCAAATGTTCAGTAGCGATTACAAATGATTCTGGCCTTATGCACATAGCAGAAGCGGTTGGGACACCGGTGATCGCCCTGTTTGGACCGACTGTGAGACAGTTCGGTTTCGCTCCACGCGATCCAGGCTCGATCGTTCTCGAAGTGCAAAAGTTATATTGCCGACCATGCACGGCAATTGGGCTCGATCATTGTCCCGAAAAACATTTTCGTTGCATGATGGAGACTGAACCAGAGAAAGTAATTGAGTCCGTAACTAAGATCGTTGGTACGCCCTTAACTCTTTAAGTATGTCGCTAAAAAGGAAACTGTAAGTGCCCAGGCTTGTCGAGATGCATTTGCATTGTACGAAGGCCGTTGATCGTTGAAAAAGGCATGATCGGCATCAGATATCTCAACATTAATAAAGCTTTTACCAGCTTTTGTCATAGCATCAGCGACACTATTACGGTGCTCCGGTAAAATATGCTTATCCTGACCGCCCCAGAAAAAGAGCATTGGGCCATGCTCTTTCGAAGCCATGCCTAATAAGTTTTGAGCAATGCCTCCGCCGTAGAACGAGATTGCTGCCTGCAACGGCAAGGTAGCATTCGCAATATAGGCCACACGACCGCCCATACAAAACCCGATCGCGCCGATACGCAATTTATCAACCTGACGATCTCCGTGAAGCCACTCATGCACTACACTAACGTCATTAGAAGCAGCATCGGTAGTTACCGCTGAAAGATGTGAACCGACCAGAGAAAAATCATTATAACCGGCGGTAAACCCTGCTGGCGCCGTCCTGTGAAATAATTCTGGTGCGACTGCTATGTATCCTTGCTCTGCAAATCGCTTGCAAATATCCTTAATATGCTCATTAACACCAAAGGCCTCTTGAAACACCATGAGCGCGGGTGCTCGTCCGGATTCAGGACGAGCAACAAATGCATTCATTGCGCTCCCATCCGATGAGAGCGTTATCGTTTCCGTCGTAATTGTCATTAGTGTTTAACGGTTAGTTCTTCTCGCAACAAATCGTGAATACCACTAAAGCTGCCATTGCTCATAACGATGACGATGTCGCCAGGCTTTGCAACCAAACCAACCTGCTTCGCAATGGAAGTGGCATCCGGTAAATAATAGGCTTCTTTCCCACGATCGCTGAGGTCGGACATGACACGCTCGGGATCGAGCCGCTCGTCCTCCTTCAACAAATGCAGGCGGGCAATTTGAGATATGAATACAACATTTGCTTCATCAAAACATTCGGTAAGCTCTTTTTGAAATACGTTACGCCGGGTCGTATTGGAACGAGGTTCAAAAATCGCAATCACTCGTTCAAAAGGATGCTTTTGTCGAAGGCCTTTTAACGTCTCTCGAATAGCGGTTGGATGATGAGCAAAATCATCGTAGACCTTTACCCCACCGAATTCCCCCTTAAACTCCAGGCGGCGTTTGATGCTTTTGAACGTACTAAAAGCCTGCTGAATAGCATCGTAAGAAATGTCATGATGCCGTGCGGCAGTGGCTACCGCTAACGCATTTCGAATATTAAAATCGCCCAAGAGGGGGATTTCGAACCGATCTTCGGGACGCCCAATTGCCTGTACGGTAAAGATCGACGAATGATCGGTATGGCGAATATCGATCGCTCGGACATTCGCATTTTCAGATATGCCGAATGTTAGCACTGGCGCGAAAGAGCCAGCCACAACTTCCATCACGTTCTTATCGTCGGCATTTGCAATGATGAGGCCATTTCGAGGGACGAGTAACGTTAGCCGCTTAAAGGCAAGTTTGATCTCATCGAGGGAGTTAAAAATATCGGCGTGATCGAATTCGATATTGTTGATGATAAGCGTCGTCGGGAGATAATGAAAAAATTTAGAGCGCTTATCAAAGAAAGCTGTGTCATACTCATCTCCCTCCAAAATGACATATTCGCTTTGCGGACGAGCCTGGTATCCTTGTTTAAAATTTTCCGGAACACCGCCGATAAGGAAGGTCGGCTCGTTACCACTCGAGTGGAATGTCCACGCCATCAGTGATGACGTCGTCGACTTCCCATGAGTACCCGTCACCACGATCGACGTTTTACCTTGTATGATCTCTCGCTTTAATAGCTCCGGAAGTGACACATAAGGGAGCCGGCGTTCTAAAACGGTTTCAACTTCTTCGTTACCCCGGGACATGGCGTTACCGATGACGACCAAGTCCGGCGCTCGATCGAAATTTTGCGATCGAAAACCCGGCAATATCTCGATCCCTTGCTCGGCCAGCAACAGCGACATAGGCGGGTAAATATTGTCATCAGAGCCGATGATCTCATGGCCCAAAGCGCGCATGAGCAGTGCGGCGTTGCCCATCGCTGAGCCGCAAATGCCAATAAAGTAAATTCGCATGAGACGGAGTTATATAGCTTAAAACGAAACGCGGATCGATCGTAGAATTTTAATAAGTAAAATCCTAAAATCAATCCGCGTCATCTTTGAAATTGTGAGAATCTGGCTCAGACTCTCTTAGTAGCGGGGGAGGGATTCGAACCCACGACCTGCGGATTATGATTCCGACGCTCTAACCGACTGAGCTACCCCGCCACATTGGATTTAGTGTCTAAACGCTAAACCCGATCCCCTTGTTGGGGCGGCTCAACGAAATCTCGTAGAGACGTAGTTCCGATAAGATTTAACATATACCTGTGAGCGACTTTTCACTTCCCTATCTCGAACGAGAACCACGCGAGGCATCTTCTATTCGCCCCTTACTCATCTTGCTCCATGGGCGTGCTGCAGAAGCTAAAACGATCTTTTCTATCGAAGGCCTGCTCGATCCACGCTTTCACATTCTTTCCATTCAGGCTCCCTATCCATCAAATATCGGTGGTTTTGAGTGGTTTCCGATGAAGGGGTATAAAGAAGGAGAGGAATTTGAGAATGAGAATACTATCGAAAATTCGGAACAGCTCTTAGAAGGCGATATCCAAAAGCATCTAATTCGTCTGAACGCTGATGGGTGGCCCTTATTCTTGTGGGGATTTAGCCAAGGAGCGGCGATGTCTCTGATCATAGGATTACGAGGAAAAATTCGACCGATCGGGGTGATCCCTATGTCAGGACCCTTACCAGAACCGGTGACGCATTGGCTAAACATTTCGGATGTCTCTCAATACCTGGTTATGCATGGAACCGAAGATGAGGTTTTGCCTCTATCGACCGCCAATAAGATCGTACACTTCTTACAGTCCCACAATATCAAGACAGAATACTATGAGTACCGAGGCCGCCACAAAATGACGATGGATTCTATTGGCCACGGCAATAATTGGGTAAAGGGATTAGCTGGGTTATAGTCGGCACCCCAGGGTTTGGCTGCGATGTTTAGATAGAATAATCGATCCCAGTGACTGAAAAACACGCATACGATTTTGATCTGCGCCTCACCGACCCGGTGAGTACACACGCGCTCCAATTTCGTATGATCAGTGAAGGCGCTCGTGTGCTCGATATTGGGTGTCACACCGGCATTCTCGGGGAGGCACTTCGAAAGCAAAAGCATTGCCACGTTATTGGTATTGATAACGATCGGGATGCGCTCGGAGTAGCTAAGTCTCGCTTGGATAGCGCGCTTGAGATCGACATCGAGATACCAGGCTGGACAAGGACGCTTTTGGAAGTTGGCAAGAGCAATTTTGATGTGGTTCTGTTCGGGGATGTCATCGAGCACACTCGTGATCCTCTTTCTATCCTCGGGGAGACAAAAGTATTGATCGCACCGCATGGTGTTGCGATCGTAAGTTTGCCCAATGTGGCAAACCTTCGAATTCGCCTCGGCCTTCTGTTCGGAAGGTTCACTTATCAAGACTCAGGAATATTGGACCGGACGCACCTGCGTTTCTTTACATTACAAAGCGCACGCAAAATGCTAAAAGATGCTGGATATCAACCAATAGAAGAACGTTACTCCGGATATTCCCTGCCACGCTGGCTGATCGATCTTTTTCCAACGTTTTTTGCGGTAAATATTATTATTGCCGCTAAGGTAAACGACCGTGAATCCCGTTGATTCTGGAACGGAGCCTGTCCCACAAGTTTTCATAGGAGTAAGTGAAGCTCGCCCCCAATTCGAATAAGGTCTTAGGGCGTCTACGGGCGCTGGTTTCGAGCGTCTTTCGCTTTCTTCGCCGGCTATTATGGCCTGGGAAAACGTGGGCTCTCGCCACGCCACCTACGCGCTTCCGTACGTTTCTTCTTGCGCTTGTTATTATCTCCGTAGTCTCTGCAACTGGCGCCTACCTTATGCGTCTGACTGGTACTGCAGAAACACAACAGGCTTGGAGTACCTCCGGGATAGATAGCCTCACTCAAAACCGATTGCATGCTATTGCAATATCCCTTGACTCCACTCGCGATTGGCTTGCAACCGATCCTCTTATTCGGAATGCCGCCCTAATCCATGATACACCGAAGCTATTCTCGCTCCTTTATCAAAAGGATGCTGCCTATTCCCTACGTTTTCCGGACAGCGTTCTTTATACTAAAGGATCGGATGGTAAGAAAGCGATCCATCGCGGGTATGCTATTTATTCTGCGGATGGAAGATTGGAAGCCTGGAATTCACCAGTAGCAGCGACATTCGGGTTTGATACGGTTCTTCCAGCTTCGCTTATGCTACCAACGCGCGATCGTGGTATCATGCTCGAGAATGGGCCGATCTATGCCTACCTTGTAGCGGTTCGCAAAGTGGTTTCCCGAGATGGCCGTGTCGAATTGTATGTTGAATCCAAACAGCAACTTGCCACCAAAGAACCTCTGACCGGTAACCCGTCGACAGCATTTATCGATGATATTATCAGTCGAGCGGGGCGTGATCTTATTCTCTCATTCGATGGTGAAGGACGAATCAGTCATAGTTCTTCCGATTCAGTGGTACGATTGATGGCTGATCCCAGTGATCCTGCCAGTTTTGTCGGTACATTATCGATCAGCAAAACGCCGCAAACAGAGCCATCCCTTCCCTATCGACTCCTTCATGGCTTGTGGACTCTTAGCTTTAGCCTTGCAATATTCGCCGCGCTACTGTGGCTGCTTATTGCTATATCAGAGGTCCCGCCGGATCGCAGGCCTTTGCGCGCTAAAGTTATATATTCAGTTGCCACAATAGCAGCGCTGTTCATAGTTCGAGTCATTATTGTGAATCTTGGTGCCGCCTCAAAATTTTTTGGCGCTGCGTATCAGGATCCTGCCGATTTTGCCTCCGATTGGCTGTTGGGGATTGCCAAGAATCCTCTCGAGCTTTTTATTACTACCGTCTTTGCCACCGCTGCAGCGGTCATGTTGTGGATCATTTGGCTGCCACGAGAGCGGCTGGTGCGTGATGAATCAAAAGAGCGTGATATAAGACCTGTATCATCCGGTAAAAAGATCGCATCTTTCCTTTATGCTATTGCGGCAGTTATAGCCACGCAACTACTCGTCGATGCCCTTAGTGGCACTGTTGAGGCTATTGTTAGCAATGGTGGGATTCGTTATCTAACGGTTCGTCAGGTATTGCCGCTTCCTGGTATGTTGATGATGCTGTTGTCGCTTTTGGGCATCGGTGTTACCTATTTGTTTACAGCGGTATTAACCCTGACATTTGCGATTCGCGCTATCGCAAATGCTTCTTCTCATCGTGGTTCTATAGTAGGCCGAATTACCGTAAGCTCGTTAGCGCTTGCCATCCTTTGTACGGCCGTTGTTTTCTTTCTCGATCAGGCGGCCTTAACAGATACCTCACTTTTATACCGCGGAGTTCTTGCGGCTGTTACGTTCCTCGCAAGTATCGCTATCATTGCTATTGATTCTACCGCTTCGGACCGCGAAGAGAAAAGTCCTTCGTTTCTCTATAAGCTTCCCCGCTCCAGCCGTTCTATCTTATTTATTCTTGCATTTAGTGCTGTGATCATTAGTCCCCTTGTTGCAGCGAAGCAACTTCTCATCGATAAGGAGATAGCGCGACGTGTTGCTGCTGAAAATGCGGAGGTAGACGTACCTGAGCTTCAGAACACCACGGAACATTTGCTTTTAACCGCTGAAGATCGGCTTCGACAATGGGCCAGCGCAGGACACGATACCATTACGCTACGAGACGAGGCGTTCCTCATTTGGCTGACTGGCATGCGCGAACACCCCGGATGGAATGTAAGCGTAGATGTTTATAATGCGGCAGGCATTCGCCAGTCCCACTTTGCGACGTTCGGTGCTATAGGCGAGCTCGACCGTCTCCATCCTCAACTGGATTCCGAACTCACACATATTCGCCGCTTTGATTCAACGCACTTTGATGCGCACGTCTTGCAGGGCTTTACGAGTTCCGGCGCACCCGCAATTCTTGGCGGTCTTCATTACCGTGACTCCGGTCAGACTGCAAAGCCAGTTAACCAACCATCGCATTTATATGTCGTTGCTTCAGTTTGGAGCGAGTTGCCTGCACTAACCGTCGCGCGGTCGCAAATAGCTATTGCACCGATGCGAACTGGAACAACCAATGATCCGGTAACGAACGGTAATTTTATTGTCGCACAGTACCGGCCGAACATGCGACGTCTCACCAATAGCCCCTCAATGGACGTTCCGGCCGCAGTCCCAAGTACGATCGAGCGGCTTTTAGCGAAGCATCGCAGTATATGGCTTGAAACCACGATCAATGGCGCACATTATCAAACGTTATTCTATCGAGCGAACACAAGCTTGAGCAAAGGCGAACGGCCTACTATTATTACCGTCAGTATACCTGAGCCTACCTATACCCGCACGTTGGAATTTGCCCTCCGCCTCAATGGTATTGGGCTTATTTATGGCACACTGATCGTGTTAATCCTGCTCATCGTTCGGCAGGTCGCGACAAGACGTCTGAAGTTCACACTTCATTTCCGTGATAGAATTTTTCTTATCGTGCTTGTCATTGCGTTGGTGCCTCTCGTTGTAGTAACCAATGTCACACGAAATCTGCTTGCCGAACGAGCACAGGTTGAACAGCAAGATCGCCTTTCACGAGATGCCTCTGTTATCCGCGAGCGAATTACCAGAAAAATGGAAGTCGCGAACTGGACGAAGGCTGATCTGCAATCGGAAGTCGATTATTTATCCCGTGTCATTGGACGTGATTTTAGTGTTTACGATGCTCAGGGAAGGCTTCGGGCCAGCAGCCGACCAGAATTATATGAATCTTCACTTCTTGCCACGACGCTTAACTCAACGGCTGTCCGCGAAGTCGTGCTGGGTAAGCGTTCGTTCTTCACAGAACCGGTCGAGATCGGTGCATCTACCTACGAAGTTGGCTATCAGCCAGTAACAAACATGGATGGCTCGAAACTGCTTGCCGTCATTGCACTTGCAACGATGGACGAGCAGCCCCGTATTGAAGCGGAGATCGCTCGAACGACGAGCTTCATTTACGGCACCTTTGCCGCTCTCGGTTTGGTGCTCCTCGGTATTGGTGCTCTCTTCGCTGCTCGCGTTGCAAAGCCTATATTAGAACTTATCCGAGCTACCGAGCGGGTCGCGCAAGGCAAGCTCAAAACTTCGATCCCCGTTAAACGCGAAGACGAAATAGGTGACCTCATGCATGCCTTCAACGCGATGACGCACGAGCTTGAAAAAAGTCGTGAGATCGTCGCACAAACAGAGCGCGAACTGGCATGGAAGGAAATGGCACGGCAAGTCGCGCACGAGATCAAGAACCCGCTGACGCCGATGAAGCTTTCCGTGCAACACATGGAGCATGCGTTCGAGGCGAAGGACCCAAACTTTAATTCTATTTTCCGCCGTGTCATACGCACGCTGCGCGAGCAGATCGACGTGCTTACCCGCATTGCAACGGAGTTCTCGCATTTCGGCGCCATGCCTCGGCGCAAATGGGGTCCCGTTGATATTCGCCGAGTCGCGGATAGCGCCGTCGCTCTTTTCGATGCTGAACGAAGCCGCATCCGTTTTATTATTGATGTGCCGAAGGATCTTCCCAAGGTTCACTCGGATGAAGAAGAACTTCGTCGTGCTTTCGTAAATCTGATCCGAAATTCAATTCAGGCGATAGAAGGTTGGGGTGTTATTGTCATCCGTGCTTACAGCGCTCAGGGGATGGTACATATCAGTATCCGAGATACCGGCTTTGGTATGTCCGACGAAACAATGAAGAAGGTTTTCGATCCTAACTTCTCCACTAAAACGAGTGGTATGGGATTGGGCCTCGCCATCGTGAAGCGCACCATCACCGATATGTCCGGCACGATCCGGGTAGAAAGCTTGCCAGGGCACGGCACAACGTTCTTTATTGATCTGCCGGCAAGGACTTATACGGAAGAAGAAGCGTGAGCTAAGCTTTGACCTTTAAGAACTTACGCTTCCCTACTTTTAAGACTACACCATCCGCCGTAGGAGAAAAACTCGATTTCGAATCAGCGACTTTTTCTCCATCGATCGAGACGGCTCCTCCATCGATCAGCCTTCGTGCTTCACTTTTGCTTGGAGCAAGTTTGTGATCGACAATAAAGTCTACAATCGACAGCGGACTGTTCGAACCCACACTTACTTCTTCAATATCATCCGGAATTTCCTTCTTCACGAACATCGTCCGGAATTTCTCGTATGCCTCTTCTGCTGCGTCATCGCCATAAAATCCGCGAACGATCTCTTGCCCAAGACGTACTTTTAGATCGCGGGGATTTGTAGATGAGTCTTTTAGCTGTCGCTCAATTTCAGCGAGGTTGGATACATTTGTAGCAAGCTCGAAATAACGATAGATCATCGAATCCGGGATCGACATTATCTTTCCGAACATATCGTCCGGCGAGTCACTGAAGTTGATCGAGTTACCATATGACTTCGACATCTTTCGCTCGCCGTCGGTCCCTTCGAGGAGCGGCATCGTAAGGATGCACTGAGGCTCCTGATTGAAATGACGCTGCAATTCGCGACCCACTAAAAGGTTGAATCGCTGATCGGTACCACCCAACTCGATATCTGAGTGGATCGCAACCGAGTCCATTCCTTGTGCTAATGGATAAAGAAACTCATGAAGAGAGATCGGCTGCTCCGCATTAAATCGCTTATGAAAATCATCTCGCTCGAGCATCTGGCTTACGGTATAGATCGCTGCCAGCTTGATGACATCCGTGAATGTCATCGCATTAAGCCACGTGGAATTGCGGCGTACTTCAAGTTTATTCCGATCGAGAATCTTACTGACCTGCTCCATGTAGGTCTGGCCATTGCGATCGACCTCTTCCTGAGTAAGCATCGGTCGCGTTTTTTGCCGGCCGGAAGGATCGCCGATCATAGCCGTAAAATCACCAATGATGAGTGTCGCCTGATGCCCTAGATCCTGAAACGTACGAAGCTTACGCAATACAACTCCGTGACCGATATGAAGATCGGGAGTAGATGGATCGGCACCAAGCTTTGCGATAAGAGGCTTATTTTGTGCGCGGGAACGCTCGATCTTCTTTGCCAGATCGTCTTCGTTGATCAGGTCGACGGCACCGCGACGGATCGCGTCCATCTGTTCGTTGAGAGTCGGAAACATTAAAGCGTGTAAGAAGTAATCAGCAAAGAATGTTAGGTTCTAAAAGAACATTCCTATTCCAATAAATCCGCCGGCTTTTACCCAGTAGTTCTCCGGCCACATAAGAGTCCCCGGCAAACCATTAACGAGCCCAAATCCCGACCACCCATTCCAATGACGCTTGGAGATAAGTCCTCCGATCGTGAAATAACCATCGTGCTCGCTTAACATTTCAGTTACTCGCAACGGAATATCAAGCTGGACCTTACCATTAAGCGTATAACCGCCCGTACCCTGACCCCATACACCGGAACTGGCATAATAGCTATTACTAACAAAAACGGCTTGCGGCACTTCATAGCTTGCTTCATATCGAAGCCGCACATCAGCATTCTCATTGAGTGGGATCATTCCGGTAATTCCAAGTCCGAGCTGAGTCGAATAGATCGTCTCAGTATAATCGGAATTGTTATCGGGCGTATATCCACCGCTATCATTGCCATTACGTTGTCCCGTTCGCTCACTTGTAAAGCGACTTCGTTCCAACGCAATATATGGTTGAAGAAATGGCAGCATTTCCCAACCTAACAAGAGACGAGCGGACAGATCGTTATGAGCAACCTGTTCTTGCTGCGTTACTGCCGTTGTTCCTGATATCAATTGCTCGTGCCCAACCTCCAAACGCGTTATCGTCACAACCGGAACATTGACATCCAAACTTAAAAACAACGGTAGGTTCAATTCTTCTCGTGCTCGATATATGAGGCGAGGATTAAACTGCAGCGCGTCCCAGGAATTCCCTTCGAGATCGATCGGCTGACCATTGGCTAGATCCTTCGCATTCTCCTGATAATAGGTATTAAACGACGGCAACAGTAACGAAACTTCCCAAGTCCGCTCCTGAGCATTCGCGACCCGAACCATTAGCACGCTGCTAATCCATAAGGCGAATATTGCGCTTAGCTTCACGCTCCTTGATCGTTTGCCGTTTATCGTAGGCCTTCTTTCCACGGGCGAGTCCGAGTTGAAGTTTAACTTTATTGCCTTTGAAATAAATACGAAGCGGGATCAATGTTGCCCCCTGGTCCTGCAACTTCACCCGAAGTTTAGCGATCTCCCTGCTATGGGCTAACAATTTTCGTTTTCGCTTCTCCTCTAAATTAAATCGATTACCATGCGCATAAGGGCTGATATGAACATTCTCCAGCCACAACTCACCATGCTCGATATGTGCATAGCCATCCGATAGCTGCACCTTCCCTTGGCGGAGCGATTTCACCTCCGTACCCGCTAGAGCGATACCGACTTCGATCTCCTCGCTGATCAGGTACTCGTGGCGAGCTCGGCGATTCTCCGCGATCGGTTTAACCGTTCGAGGTTTTGCGGGCTGTGGCTCAGCTTTGCGTTCAGATGATCGAACTTCAGGCATTGAAGTACCCAAACGCTCGACGTATAATAATCGTCACGAGTGTGTGCTCGTTTGGTACGATCTTGGCTCCTAAAAATTCTGAAGCCCCGGTGGATCACCCACCGAGGCTTCATCGATTAAAAGAACAGAACCTTGAAGAGAAACTTCGATACTCTCAAGGGTCTCACCAACGGTTCACAACGTGACCCGTGGTCCCACAATTAGGTTTTCAATTCTGGTCGCTCGTCAGCCGATCGGCCATGTTGCCGGTAGAGACGGAACCCGCTTTCGCCGCCATCGAGCTATTCGAGAAGATACGGCGGGCGCCAACATAGCGCTTCGACCAGTACGTACTCTCGAGCGAAGCTACCGTTACGCCACGCGAGCACGCTGCATTGGCGAACAGTCCCTCACCGATGTAGATGCCCACATGCGTGATCGGAGCGTAGCGAGCCGTCTTAAAGAAGACGAGATCGCCGAACTGGAGGTCCGTCTTTCCGACCGGATCGCCGAGCTGCGATTGCATGTAAGCCGTGCGCGGAAGTTCGAGGCCGAACGCCTTATCGAACACTTCGCGGGTAAATGCGGAGCAGTCGATGCCTGAGCGGGCATCGCCGCCAAACTGGTAGCGGGTACCGATCCAGTCGATGATCTCCGCCATGACGTCGGAGCGCTGGGCGGCGCGGTTCGGATCGTTCTCATCGAAGAGGACGAAATCCTGCTGGCGCTCAGCGGCTAACGCCGGATTCAACGCTTCTTCCATTGCAGCACCCGTTGCTTCAGCACCCGTTGCGCCCGGACGCATTTTGAAGAATTGGTCGATCGATACATCGACGTCATCTTCTGCCTGCTCTTCCTTGGCAGCTTCTGCGATCTGCGATTGGATGTCGAGCGAACTCGCTTCGGCAGCGATCACGCTGTCGTCGGGGCTCGATGGATGGCTGCTAGCCGAGGCCAGATTGGCCGGTACCGAAACATTATCGGTGATGGGCTTCTCATCGGAGACGGAGCTTTTCGCAAGCTCGCGGATCTTCTCGACGATCTGCTCTTTTTCTGCGCTCGTTAGCGGTCGCTGAGGTGTAGCGTGATGACGGGAGAGCCTGGCAAAACGCTGGTGACGGCCATGTCGACCGGTCTTCCGAGCACTATGCGCGACCTTCCCCGCTGCCCCATGACGCCCGCTGGTATGCTTACGGGCTGCGGCGTCTGTTGTCGTGGCTGACACTAACGTCATGGCAAGAAGGACAACCAAGGTTGCCTGTACCAACGACCAGATACCGAAACGCCGTATGGTCTTTTCGATCATGCGGTGTCTATTTAGTTGTTATGGTTACGAACCGAACCCTTACTGGCCCGGTGCGGATGAGCCATCGAATCGATCGCTCGCCCTTCGGGAGAACCTTCGAAATTCTTCGATAATCGATGATTAGCGAGGAGCTTCGAAGGTATGCTCGGCAAATATAATACATTTTCTAGAGACTCACCTGAAATTGCCCTCTGGAAACACCTGAGTGAATTTCTGGTCAGCACCTCCCTATCGCTCAATTTGCAGGCCCTTTACATATTCGCGAATTAGCGCCTGCTTACCGCAATAACCTACCGGCTGGTTTGACTACATAACCGGTCGTTGCCTAAATGCAAAGGCCGTTAAACGCTATGTTTCACGGAGCAATGGTTGGTATTTCTGTGTTTGTTCGTTTAATATTCATAATTGCTGAGGGATCTGAGCCGCATTCGGCAATTATGAATTTTCAGGCTCATAAGAGCCACCGTGCGGATACTTTTGAACGACCTACCGATACCGATTTTTCAATGAGCTTCTCGAAACCACAAGAGTAAACAAATAGGCACCTATGCTGGAGTTCCGGCTCCTCCGGTACTGGCGATCTCCGGACGCCCGCCGTGATTTGAGTTGGCGGGTACACCGCCTCATAGGTAACAGTAAGCTCCTTTGTATGTTTGCAGTGAGGTTGTTGTAATGGTTAATACTTTAATTCTCTCGACCGTAATCTCGTGGCTGGCATCGTACAAGAATTCGGCGGTGCGAGGCATGTCCCAATACTCCTCAGTAGATGGTGCATCAAAGCAATGAAGACAATCATCGTCCTAATGCTGGCCTGTGTCATTTCGGCTGGAGTAGCTAAGGGACAGGTCATGGATAGCGTCGAAGATTGCGCGAGGATGTACAATTATGGTTCGTCGCTCGATCAATTTCAGCAGTGGCAGAAGGCGTATGATACTATAAAGACGTTTATCGAACGGTGCCCCAATACTTATCAAGCCTGGCGAGGCTTCGGAATAACGAGTGATGCTATTAATAATATTTTTGCTTCAACACATGACACGTTACTCTGGACCAATTATCGCGCCTGGCTCGAATCAGTCTTATACTTAAATACGGTCGATCCCGAGTACTTCTGTCAATGTGCCCGTACAATTGGGACCACACTTAGTGCTCCCGATTCTGCATTAAGGTCAAAGAATGTAAACATACCTTTGGCTGTAATACGGTGGTTAGCTTTGAACGCCGGTTGCGACACTCCGGGTGTGTGGCAAGAATATGACGCGGCTCGAAAATCTCAGTATCGTCAATGGCGTGCTGATTCGGCGTTAGGATACCATTATAATCTTGACACAACGCTTCCTTCCTTGCATGACTTGGGATTAGATACCTTATTTGCTCGTCACTTCCTTTATGCCTCAGTTGAGAAGCGTCCTCAGACTCTATTTAATGGTGCTAGCGCATCACCCAATCCAACAACCGAAAGTTGCGTCATTAACTTTGGACTCTCTAATGAAGCATACGTAAAACTCGAGCTCTATAATACCTTGGGAGAGAAAGTTGAAATACCTCCGTTGGAAAATCTATTCCAGGTCGGCAATCATGCAATCCCGCTGTCGCTCCATAGTCTCGCCAGCGGCACCTATTACGCTCGGTTGGTAACGGCCTACGGTGAGGCACAGACAGTGAAGATCGTGAAGCAATAGCGTACGGTCGATCTCCGGATCGCCAGCCGCGATCCGGAGATCGTTGTACACGGACTCGCGAAGCGCGGGCAAATGGTTAAATCCTTTGTATGTTTGCACTAAGGTTGTTGTAATGGTTAATACTTTAATTGTCTCGATCATAATCTCGTGGCTCGCCGGTCTTCC
>Ga0070738_10001910_pt1 | contig 36395 bp, 33 predicted proteins | sample Coa_R2_2_FD_66446 | JGI IMG/M metagenome (GOLD analysis project Ga0070738, IMG submission 66446) | Surface soil microbial communities from Centralia Pennsylvania, which are recovering from an underground coalmine fire - Coalmine... | ecosystem: Environmental > Terrestrial > Soil > Unclassified ...
CGGTCGACAATTACCTCGGCAGGGTCACCAAGAGCCGGATCCTTGAAGCTGTCCGCGAGGCGAAGGGCGAGGGCGCGGCGCAACTGATCGACCACCTCAAAAAAACCGAGATGGCAAAGGAAGCCGAGCGCCTGCTCGGGGATAGCCGTTGGCTCCCCGAGCCGTTGCGGCTCTCCGAGGCGCACTCGCCGTCGGACGTCACCGATGGCTCAGCAGCACCGCTGCCCGAGTTCCTCGCAGATGATGAGGAAAAAACGGCTGGTGCAAGTGACGGCGAACAGCCACAGCCGATGGCGGTCCAATGATCGGCCGCTCCGGGGCGGCATTCTCCGCCCCGGACTCCTTCGCTCGTTCATCCCTGAGCCTACCCGCGGCAACACCTTGCGACGGGGGCACCGACCGGCGATGCCGTGATGTTTGGTCGAGAACTCTGCACGGTCAGCGCCTCCAGATCGAAATTGCGTCGGGTCTTGTTTGGCGCGGCGCATCGGCTGTCAACGGGCAAGCCGTTTCCGCTTCGGCGGAAGACGCCTTGCGTGACAGCCGATGCTCGACCGCGCCCCTCAGCCAGTCCGACGCAAGAAGCGATCAGGAGGCAAAGCGATGTGCAAGGTTCTCAACAAGCATCAGGCGGGCATTCCGGCCGGCGCCATCTACATCGGTCGTGGCAGCCGATGGGGCAATCCGTTCCGGATCGGCCAGGACGGCGATCGGGCAACCTTCATCGTGAAGTACGAGCGGTGGCTGATCGACCAGCACCACCTGTTTCGGACGCTCGATGAATTGCGGGGGCTTGATCTCGTATGCTTCTGCGCGCCGCGCCCTTGCCATGGCGATCTCTTGCTGCGGCTCGCCAACGCCACCCGCCAGCAGCGCGTCGCGTGGTGGCGTGCGCTGAAAGCCGCGGGATGAGAGGCAGAGTGGGGCCGGGAAGGGTTTGAGCCGCCGCGGTTCGTGAGAGCGCCGGGTGGTTCGGCCCGTTCCCGCTCTCCGAAAGATATCCTCCCATGTCCGAATCTCTCGTCGGCGGCGCCAGCGCCGCGCCGCTCTCGATGCGTGCCACCGCCGTTGTCGCATCCGCAGTCGTCAGGGCTGCGCGACAGCTTTTCGCCGATCTCGAACGCGGGCGCCGCATCGATGCCGCGCTTCTGCGCAGCGCCATGGACGCGGCGCTCGGCGCCTCAGACAGCAGCGGCGCCTGGAGCTGGAAGACGGCCTATGACGCCTGCGAGGCGGCGACCGTCCTGTTCCTGCGACGGTATGGCGCCGCCATGCGCGCCAAGGCGACCTCGCCCGCTGCCGTGCTGCCGATGTTGAAGCGGATTGCAAGCCTCCTTCCGACTCACACACGGCGCTCCGAGGAGAGTGAATCCCTCCAGCAATTCTCGACGCCCCTCGGGCTGGCGTTTGTCGCGAGCCAGGCGGCTGCGATCACGCCTGCTGACCTCGTGCTTGAACCGTCGGCCGGCACGGGTCTTCTTGCCATCTTCGCTGAACTCGCCGGCGCCTCCCTCATCCTCAACGAGCTCGCCGAGAGCCGCGCCGGCATTCTCGGCTGCCTCTTTCCCGGCCTCACCACGACGCAGTTTGACGCCGCACACATCGACGACCATCTCGATGCCGGCATCGTGCCGAGTGTCGTATTGATGAATCCGCCATTCTCGGCGGCCGTACATGTGAAGCGCCCGATGGCAGATGCCGTCCTACGGCACGTCGGATCCGCCTTGGCCCGTCTTCCCGAGGGCGGGCGGCTCGTCACCATCACAGGCGCGAACATTGCACCCGACAATCCCGTGTGGACCGATTCCTTTGTGCGGCTACAGAAACAGGGCCGTATCGTGTTCTCGGCAGCGATCGACGGCGCCGTTTACGCCAGGCACGGCACGAGCGTCGACACTCGCCTGACCGTCATCGATCGAGTGCCGGTTGACGACATCACGGTATTCCCGGCTTCCCCCGGCATTGCACCAGATCTGCCGACTTTGCTCGACTGGGTCATCCGTCAAGTGCCGCCACGTCAGCCGATCGTGGGCACCCTGGCGGCCGCAGTGCGGGCAATTGCCAGCCTTCCAACACCTCGAACCGGCCGCGCCTCCGTCGGTTGGGGTCAGCCAGCGGCGGCCGCGCCGGCGATCGATATGGTGGCGACGGAAGTCGCCTACGAGCCAATCGACGGGACGCCCACGGATGGCAGCAAAATCACCGATGCGCTCTATGAGCGCTACTCACTGCAGTCCATCCGCATCCCGGGTGCGAAGCCGCATCCGACCAGGCTCGTGCAATCGGCTGCAATGGCGTCAGTCGCTTCGCCAAAGCCGTCGTATCGGCCGCATTTGCCGGCCAATGTCGTATCGGATGGCATCCTGTCCGACGCCCAGCTAGAGAGTATCATCTATGCCGGCGAGGCGCACTCCGAGTTCCTCGCGGGCTCCTGGACCGTCGATGCGACCTTTGATGTCGTGGCGGCCGCGCGCGATGATGCGACAGATGCCGTCCGGTTTCGCCGTGGCTGGTTCTTAGGGGACGGCACGGGCGCGGGCAAGGGACGGCAGGTCGCGGGCATCCTGCTCGACAATTGGCTGAAAGGCCGCCGCCGCGCAGTCTGGATCAGTAAATCCGATAAGCTGATCGAGGATGCGCAGCGCGTTCCCGCTGCTCTCATAACGGGAATTAGGTCCGACTTGCCGGGCCAGATTACCGCACAAGTAACGTCTAGCGTCTACGATTCTCCTACCGGGCGGGCATTGCTCATTCCCCAAGGAGCGCGACTAATAGGAACGTACGATAGCCAGATCTCGTTCGGCCAGTCGCGAGTGATGTTGGTGTGGACCAGGCTGATCATGCCGAACGGCCGCTCGATCGTGCTCGAGCGGCAGGCCGGCGCGGATGCGGGCGGATATTCCGGCCTTGAGGACGAGGTCGATAACCATTGGAAGCAGCTGCTCGGAGCAGCGGCATTATCCACACTGCTATCGGTCGGGACCGAGGTGAATTCCGGTGTTGCGACCAACAACACCAACGCAGGGATCATTCAGGCGCTCCGGATGGGGGCGGCGGACTCGCTTAATCAGACTGGCCAGCAGGTCGTTCGGCGCAATCTCAATGTTCAGCCAACGCTGACGATCCGCCCGGGATTTCCGGTTCGTGTCATCGTTAATCGCGACCTAATACTCGAGCCTTACAAGGGGTGAGAAGAATGGCTAAGCTGAAGCTTGGAGCGATCGAAGACAATAAACCGATTAAAGTGACACTCGAATTGCCGGCAGGCGTCCACCGCGATCTCGTCACTTATGCTGAAATCCTGGCTCGTGAGGGCGGGCACTCGACCGTTGATCCCATCAAGCTGATTGCACCCATGCTGGCGCGGTTCATGGCAACGGACCGGGTTTTTGCCAAGGCTCGCCGCACCCGCCAACGTGAGTAGCACTCAAGGCGCATGGATGTCACCTGCCCCCCGTACATCTGGTGGCGGCCTTTCTGGGTTGGCAGGACCCCGGATCCGCATTCTCCGCTGCCTTGCAAACTGCGGCACTCGCCGCCGTGGTGATCTGTTTCTGGCAGAACGTCGGAGAGGTCTGAGATAGGCAGCGAGCCCCACGAAATCGTCCTGGCAGTTGTCTTGGTGATAGAGCGCTTATTAGCGGGCGCGCGTTCCGCCTTGTATTAGAAAGTGAACAGAACGGACGCGTACCAGGAATAGCGATCGGTCTGGTCCGTGTTCTCGATTCCACGTCGGAGATATCCAAGCAGATGGAAGTTATCGCGGACGTCATAGCGCCAACCGACGCCTGCACTGGATGAGGCGGGGGTGCCTTGCGCGTCGGCGGTCTGATGAAAAAGCTCGGCGCCGATCTGAAGCTTGGGTAAAATCTGATAGGTGACGACTGCACCCGCCTCACAAAAATCCGTCGCGCGGATCTCGCTAAAAACGCATCCGCCGCCGCCACGCAGACCATCCACCGCTCCAGTCCTTCTGCACCCATACTGACAGCAACAGGGAGGCGTGGTTATCACCGATTGTGTTCGAGCCGCTGGGAAGGAAGACGCGCGGAAAAATGCTGACATCGAGGCCAAACGTGTTCTGATGCAGGAAGCGGTATTTGGCGGCAAGTTCGACATTGCTCCAGCCGATGTTGCTGCTCCCGGCAGCCGCACTGCTGAAGCCCTCGGGCAAGGTTGCCGTCAGCTGGAGATCGGGCGCGGCACCATAATTGAAATCGACCCCGCTCTCGCCTGCGGTTCCATCGCGCGTCGCCGTTCCATTGTTGAAGGTGTAGATCTCGAAATGACCGTAGTCGGTCGGCTCCGGATCGTCGGAGACATAGGGCGGACCCGCGCGAGCCGGCTGCGCCAGCAGGGCCAGGGCCAAAGCAGCACCGGCCCAGTTCACGAGCAGTCGAAACGAGCGGCGGCTTACCATGGTTGCAAACACCTTGCCTGCGCCAAGTGCCGCATCCATTCGCGCATCGCGGCAACCCATCATGCAGCGCAACGCGGATATTTGTTCAATCGACCAGGGCATCAGCCTTTCGGCTTATCACTCCATCGTTGAGGGTCATTGCTCCTGCGTTGCCATGCGCGTTGCCGGGTGCCGTCCCGGCCTTTGCGGCAAGACCAGGATCAACACAAGGATGACAGCGAGGATCACCCCCGAGGCCAGGGGACGGCTGAGGGCGAGGCCACCATGATTCGTCGGCTTGTCCAGAAAATCTCCGACCGTCGCACCGAGTGGTCGGGTCAGGATGAAAGCCGCCCAGAACAGGAATACACGGGAGATGTTCGTCCAATAGTACATGGCTGCCAGCGCGACCAGGCCTGCACAGAACACCAGCGCACCTCCGTCATATCCCAGTCCGGTGCTGTCCGCCGTCCAATCCCCGAGCGCTGTCCCCAGGGTCTGCGAAAACGTGATGGTCACCCAATAGAAGATTTCAACTTTCGGCGTTGCAACCGTCTGAACATTTATCGAGCCGAGAGTAAGGTACCAGATCGCCAGCGAGCACAAGACGCACGCTAACAAGATCGACGCGCCTCCTGTGTAGCCGATGCCCAGTGAGCGATCGAAAAGATCTGCCATGGCCGTGCCTACCGTCGTGGAGGCCACGATGGCCAGCCAGTAGACCCAGGCATTGAATCTTGGTGTCAAGATTTGAGCGATCACGGCAGCAACGAACACCGCAAGAAATATGCCGGTGCCGATCAAATACCCGCCGTTGTGCGGATGCGTGTCCGCGTGCAACCAGCTCATCGTCACCGCATCGCCGCCGGTTTCGCCGAGCGTCGTGGCAAGGATCTTGATCACCCAAAAACCAAGCGTTACCTCGGGGACTTTGCTCAGGATCTCGCCTTCGTTCTGCATTATGGCTCTCGCAAACGTTCACTTGGTTTGATTCTTGCCAATTCAAAACGGCAACTCGTCGTGCATACAACGCAGGAGGCAGGGGAAGGTCGCTTAGTAGACTATACGTTTTTGCCATTTCGCCGCTTGGCAAGCGCGGCACGCCGTGCTCTAGAGACTGCATCCTTGCTCGCATGGCGCAGATCCATGCAACCTTTAACCGCCATCGTTGAGTGGATCGATCTCGCAGCCCACCTCATTTTTCGATCGAGTCCATAGTGGACAGCAGGTCGGTGATCGTCTGCTTGCATTTGGTGGGATCGGGCGTCGCTGCCCGCAGTGCTTCGAGCGCGCGATCGATCGCCTTGTCGACCATGTGCCACTCGACGGCGGCGCGCGGCTTCAACGCCGCTTCCGCATCGTCCCACCGCGTCTCGAGATCCTTGATCCGGTTCTTGGCGCCCACCAGGTCGCCCTTGTCGATCAAGGCAGAAACATCGATGATGATGGTGCGGAACGGCGAGAGGTCACCGAGCTTTGAGAATGTCCCGGCTTCGGCGCGCGGCAGCAACGAGACCGGCCCGCTCGGGTGCATCGGCTGGCCGATGGCCCATGCTAGCAGACCGATTGCGGGTGCCAGACCAACTCTTTTCATGAACGATCTCCTCATAGTTCGTCCGTACATGGTTCCCGCGGCCTCTCGGGTGGAGGTTCAAGACTTTCTGAAATTCACTCTGCCGGATCGGTACCTTCGCTGCGGTCACCTTCGAAGGTCACCCAGGTGACCAGAGCAATAATCACGGTCAGGAACGCGTGAGGACCGGATTGACACCGAGTGAGTAGAAAACAGCGATGAACGCGATCAGCACGCCGAACGCGAGAACGCCGAGTTGGAAACCGAGTCCGAGCGCCTCAGTAGCAAGGTCTCCTGCCGCAGTTCCTAACGCAAAGTGAAGAGAATGGCGGCCCAGTAAAATAGCTCGCGGCGGGTGGTCACGATGGTGCGGATCGAGAGCGTGCGCTCAATGCCGTACCAGATTGCGAACGTTGCAGCGAGCGCACAGGCGAACAGGGCCGTGCTCACGTAAAGGCTGATCTCGAGCTTGTCGCTGATAAAATCGGTAATCTGGGTTCCGACAATGCTGACCAGAACCACCGTGAGCCAATAGATCCACGGAATGTAGCGACGCGCACGCAGTTGCAGCATCAGCGCAGCGACCAGGAGGCCGGTCATCCACGCCATGGTCAGCTTCGCGCCAAGCCCGACATGCACCGCGAGATAGTCGGCGCCGGTCTCGCCGACGGTCGTTGAGAGGATTTTGATAGTCCAGAATATGAGTGTGACTTCCGGAACTTTGTTCAGCGTCGGCGACAAGCGCAATTCCCAGGTCGTGGACAAGTGGTTCTCCCCCGAATTGAGGTGCCCCAAGCGTTCGCCGAGCTTAGCCACGACCGACTTAGGCACGCCTTAGGACCAGGATTTTCCTGCAGCGCCGAGGCCGATTTTTTTGTCAAGGCGCTGTGAAGCGCGCCGCCGCCCTAAGTCTGCGCTAAGTCTGGAGCACAAGAATTGGGCAAGTCTGGATCTGGCCTCCCGGATGAGGAAAGGACGATGCGCGTACTGCTGATCGAGGACGACAGGATGATCGGCACGGCCATGCAGCAGGCGCTCAGGGACGCGGCCTATGCCGTCGACTGGGTCACCGACGGCGAGACCGCGATCCACGCGGCGGAGAACGAGTCTTACGAGTTGGCCCTGCTCGATCTCGGGCTGCCGAAGGCGGACGGCCGTGAGGTGCTTCGGCGGCTGCGCACGCTGGGCCGGAAGCTCCCCGTGATCATCGTGACCGCGCGCGACGGCGTCGATGACCGGATCGACGGACTCGATCTCGGCGCCGATGACTATCTGGTGAAACCATTCGAGATTCGCGAACTGCTGGCGCGGATGCGCGCCGTGCTCCGCCGCGAGGGCAGCGGCTCCCCGCCGCTCTTGAGCAATGGCAAGCTCGGCCTCGACCCGGCGACGCGGGAGGCGTCCTTTCTCGGCGAGAGCGCGCTGCTCACCGCGCGCGAGTTCGCCCTGCTGCAGGCGCTGCTCGCGCGGCCCGGCACTGTCATGTCGCGCAGCGAACTCGAACGGCAGATCTACGGCTGGAACGAAGAAGTCGAGAGCAATGCCATCGAATACCTGATCCACACCATCCGCAAGAAGCTTGGAGCGACAGCAATCCGCAACGTGCGCGGCATGGGCTGGATGGTGGACCGCTCGTCATGATCGGGTCGTTGCGCGGACGTCTGTTCATCGGCATGACCGCAATCATCCTGCTGACGGGCGCAACCGGCAGCCTGTTGGCCTACCGGTGGGCGTTCGGCGAGGCGATCGAACTGCAGGATTCGATCCTGATCCAGCTCGCGAGCCTGGCGCAAAATGCCAGTTTCAGCGGCGGCCAGCCGCTTCACGGCGTCGAGGAAGACACCGAGGTCTGGCTCATCGAGCTGGGGAAGACGCCGCGGGGCTTGGCGGACGTTCGGCAGCTCTTCACCCTGCCTGACGGTCTGCAGGTCGCGACATGGAAGAAGCAACCAGTTCGGGTGCTGCTACGAACGCGATCCGACGGCAGCCGGTTCGCCGTGGCACAGCCGACCGCTGTTCGAGACGAAACCGCGCGCGATGTAGCGTTTCGCACGCTGCTTCCGATCGGCGCGCTGATTCCCTGCCTGATGGTGGTCACGACGCTTGTCATTGCGTACTCGCTGCGCCCGATGGTCCGGCTGGCGCGCGACCTCGATACAAGACGCGCCGACGACATGACCCCGCTGCCGCTTTCGGGAACGCCCAGCGAACTGCATCCATTCATCACCTCGATCAATGGACTGTTTAAGCGAATGCGGCGCTTGATGGATCAGCAGCGGCGCTTCGTCGCCGATGCCGCGCATGAGCTGCGCACTCCGATCACCGCGCTCAGCCTGCAGGCAGAAAACCTTGAGTCGGTCGCCCTTCCCAGGCGCGCGCGGGAGCGCGTTGCTGCGCTCAAGCAGGGTATGCACCGCACTAAGCATCTCCTTGAGCAATTGCTGGCGCTGGCGCGGCACGAAGCGCTTCCTTCCGGCCCTGCCGAAATGCCGCTTGCCCCGCTGGACCATGTGGCGAAAGAGGTCGTGGCCGATCTGTTGCCGGAGGCTCTTGACCGCGGTATCGATCTCGGCTTCGCGCTTGTCGAACCTCTCACGGTGCACGGGGAGCCGGCGATGCTGGCCGCGATCGCCCGCAATTTGCTCGAGAACGCTCTTCGCTTCACGCCCCGGGGCGGAACGATCGATATCGGAGTTTATCGAGAAGACAGCACGGCGATCATCCAGGTTGAGGATACCGGTCCCGGCATCGCATCGACCGACATGAACCAGATTTTCGAGCCGTTCTTCCGCGGCTCGCGCCCCGAGGGAGAAGGGACAGGTCTTGGCCTGTCCATCGTGAAGCGCATTGTCGACAACCTCGGCGGCAGAATTGCGCTGGAGAACATCGCTGGCATCGGCAGGTCGGGGCTGCGTGCCACGGTTTGGCTGCCGATTGCCGGCGATCCGGATTTATCGACGGGCAAAGGCAAGGAGAGCAGAGAAAACCCAGCCGCCGGAACAGGGTAGCGGCTTAGTCGTACCTAAGTTTGAGTGGGAGTAAAGATCTTCAACACCCAATTCGCGAGGGGGCGGCAACAGGAGGTCGACCATGAACAGGACGAGCGCCCTTATCGTTGGCCACGGCAGACTTGTCGGATTTGCGCCCGCACCGCTCTATGCCCAGGCAAGCAGCACCGAGAAGCCGGTGCGTGCGGAAAAGAACCCGCGGCAGCAGAGCTCTCGCACTTTGGACTCTATGCGCTCTTTATAGCGATGCCATTGGTCGGCTGGGGGATGCTCTCCGCGGGCGGCTAAATGCGTCCACGTCGTTCAAAGCAGGATTGATGTCAAGAATCAGGCCACACTGACGGAAGCCGAGTGCCGGCTTTCCATGCCTTTAGCCAAAACGCGGCCGAGAAGGCCGGAACGATGCTGGCGCTGACGGGCGGCGCGCCATTCCCGGCTCTTGGGCCATCCTCCGCCCTGGTGTTCATCCTGCAAGCTCCACTTTGACAGCGGGACGCGCAGAGCGACGCGTCGCGCGTATGCGTGCGAACCACTCGCTGGCGTTCTGGAGGTAGATGTAGACCACTGGAGTCGTAAACAGCGTCAACAGCTGCGAGACGATCAGGCCGCCGACGATCGCAAAGCCGAGCGGTTGCCTCAATTCGGACCCGGTCCCGGTGCCGATCATCAGCGGAACGCCTCCGAGCATCGCGCACATGGTGGTCATCAGGATCGGACGGAATCTGATTTTGCAGGCCTCCAATGCGGACTGTTCGGCCGAAAGGCCCCGGTGACGTTCGGCTTGAAGCGCGAAATCGATCAGCATGATTCCGTTCTTTTGAACAATGCCGATCAGGAGAATGATCCCGATCAGCCCGATGACGTCGAGGCCGAAGCCGAAAGTCCAGAGCGAGAGCAGCGCGCCGAGCCCGGCCGACGGCAGCGTCGACAGGATCGTGACCGGATGGATCGTGCTCTCATAGAGCATGCCGAGGATCAGATAGACCGCGACGATCGCAGCCAGGATCAGGATCGGCGTCGAGGCGAGCGCAGACTGGAACGCCTGGGCGTTGCCCTGGAAGCTCGTCGCAATGGTCGCGGGCATGTGCAGCGCGGCCGTCTCCTGCTGCACGGCGGCGACAGCCGCGCCGACGGACGTTCCCGGCGCCAAATTGAAGCTGAGCGTCACCGACGGAAACTGGTTCTGATGGTTTACGGCCAATGGCGCCGAGCCATATTCGATGGTCGTAAACTGGCTGAGCGGCACCACCGATCCGTTCGACGAGCGGACATAGATGCGATTCAGCGCATAGGGGCCGAACTGGAACGACGGATCGACCTCGAGGATCACGTAGTAGGTGTTCAGCGTGGTAAAGAGCTGGGCGACGTGGCGCTGGCCGAACGCATCGTACAGGGTGTTGTCCACCGCCGCCGGTTCGATGCCGAGGCGGGAGGCGGCGTCGCGGTCGATCTTGAGCTTGAGCTGACGGGCAGCATTGGCCTGGTCGCTGGCGACGTCCGCGAGTTCCGGCCGTGTCTTTAACTTGGCGAACAGCTTGCCGGCCCAGTTATTCAACTCATCCTGGTTCACATCCGTGAGCGTGAACTGGTACTGGGTCTTGGACAGGCGGCTCGCCAGATTGATGTCCTGCGTCGCCTGCATGAACACGGCAATGCCCTGGAGTTTGGCGAGCTTGGTATCGAGCTGACGGATCACCTGGTCGGCGCTGAGCGAGCGCTGCTTCCGCGGCTTCAACAGCACAAACAGCCGGCCGTTGTTCTCGGTAACCGTGGGCCCACCCGGACCGATATAACCCGTGGCGTTGGCGACCGATGGATCCTTCGCGATCACGTCGATCACGTTGCGCTGGAGCTCTGCCATTTCTGCCGGTGAAACGTCGGCCGAGGCTTCCGTGATGCCGGTGATCATTCCAGTGTCCTGCTGGGGAAAGAACCCCTTCGGAATGCCTGCGAACAGCGCGCCCGTCGCCACGATGCTCGCGAGCATGACCATCAGCGTCGCGAGCTTGAAGCGCAGCGCGATGGACAGGAGCGCCTCGTAGCCGCGCTGGATCGCCATGAAGCCGCGCTCCAGGGTCCGCGAAACCAGACCCGCACCCGCGCCATGGTTCGAAAGCAGGTAGGCGTACATCATCGGCGTCAGAGTCACCGACACGATGACGGAGACCGCGATTGCAACGCACACGGTGACCGCGAACTCCTGGAACATCCGTCCGATCACACCGCCCATCAGGAGCAGCGGAATGAACACCGCAACCAGCGACACCGAGATCGATACGATGGTGAAGGCGATCTCGCTGGCGCCCTTCAGCGCCGCCTGCAGCGGCGACAATCCCTCTTCGATATGCCGCGAGATGTTCTCGATCATGACGATGGCGTCGTCGACGACGAAGCCGACGGCGATGGAAAGACCCATCAGCGACAAATTGTCGAGGCTGTAGTTCAGGAGATACATCACGCCGAAAGTCCCGATCAGCGAGATTGGCACCGAAACCGCGGGAATGACGGTCGCCCAGAAATTGCGGAGGAACAGGAAGATGACGCCCACCACGAGCGCGATGGTCAGGAGCAGCGTGAACTGCACGTCGGCAACGCTGGCGCGGATCGTCTGCGTCCGGTCCGAGGCGATCGTGACCTTGATGTCCGAGGGCAGGCCCGCGATCAGTTGCGGCAGCAGCTTCTTGATGCCGTCCACGGTGCTGATCACATTGGCGCCCGGCTGGCGCTGAATGGCGAGGATCACCGACGGCTTGTCGTTGTACCAGCCATGCAGCGTCACGTCTTCGGCGGCGACCTCGGCGTGGCCGATGTCGCGCAGCCGCACCGGCGCGCCGTTGCGATAGGCGATGATCAGATCCTCATAGCCCTTCGCGGTCAGCACCTGGTCGTTGGTCGCAAGCGTGTAGGCCTGTTCATTGCCGTAGAGCACGCCCTTGGGCTGGTTAACGGTGACGTTGCCGAGCGTCGTCCGCAATTGCTCGAGATCGATGCCAGCCGCGGCAAGCTTTGCCGGATTGACCTGGATGCGGATCGAGGGTTTTTGCATGCCGCCGATCGTGACCAGCGATACGCCGGGCACCTGCGACAGCTTTTGCGCCAGGATGCTGTCGGCGTAGTCATCGACCTTGGTGAGCGGCTCGGTGTCCGATGTCAGGGCGATCAGCAGCACCGGCACATCGGCAGGGTTGACCTTTCGGAAGATCGGCGGCGACGGCATGGTTTTCGGCAATTGCCCCGCGGCCGCGTTGATCGCGGCCTGCACGTCCTGCGCGGCGGCATCCGTGCTGCGGTTCAGTGCGAATTGCAGCGTGATCTCGGTATTGCCGAAGCCGCTCGAGGAGGTCATGGCGGTCAGGCCCGCGATCTGCCCGAACTGGCGCTCCAGCGGCGTGGCGACCGACGAGCCCATGGTCTGCGGATCGGCGCCGGGCAATTGTGCGGTGACCTGGATCGTGGGCGTATCCACCGATGGCAGGGCCGAGACCGGCAACCGGAAGAAGGCGACCACCCCGATCAGCATGATGCCGATCGCGAGGAAGGCCGTGGCGATGGGTTTGCGAATGAAGCCTTGGGAGATGTTCATGGCAACATGCCTGCGCTTGCGGTGGTGGCGTTCTGAACCAGGTCCGAGCGATCGTTGGGCACGATCTCGACGGATGTCCCGGGGGTCAACCGGTACTGGCCGGCGGTGACGACCGTCTCGTCTCCGGAGAGACCCTGCTCGATCAGCACTTTGCCGTCGCGCGACTGGCCGGCCTTGACCTTGCGGACGCTGACGACATGGTTGGCATCGACGACGTAGACGAAGGCGCCGCTTGGTCCCTGTAGAACGGCCGTCAGCGGCACGGTCACGGCGTCATGGCGGATCGCGATGGTGAGGTGGATGTTGACAAAGGAACCCGGCCAGAGGTTTTTCTTCTCATTCGGAAAGGACGCCTTCAGCTGCACCGTGCCGGTGGACGCGTCCACCTGGTTGTCGATCAGCATCAGGCTGCCATGGTCGAGCTTTTGCTTGTTGGCGGCGTCGTAGGCGTCGACTGACGCCTCGCGGGACGCGATCGCCTTCTGCACGTCGGCAATGTCGGTCGACGGCAGGGTGAAGATGATCGAGATCGGCTGAAGTTGCGTGAGGATCACAAGGCCAGTTGCGTCGGTTGGATGCACGATATTGCCGGGATCGATGTGGCGGATGCCGGTGATCCCGTCGAAGGGCGCGGTGATGGTTGCGTAGCTCAACTGGGTTTGCGCAGCCTCCAGCGCCGCCTTGTCGAGCGCGACCGTGCCTTGGCCCTGCGCCACCTGGGAATCCTGGGTATCGAGCAACTGCTGGGTGGCAAACCCGCGCGCGGCAAGCGGCTGCGTCCGCGCGAGATTGACTTGCGAGTTCTTCAGGCTGGCCTGATCGCGGGCAAGCGCGGCCTCGGCCTGGTCGACCTGCGCCTCGAACACGCGCGGATCGATTTTCGCCAGCACGTCGCCGCGTTTCACTTCCTGCCCCTCGACGAAATCGACGCTGTCGAGCGTCCCCTGGACCTGGGTGCGGATGGTCGCTGTGTTGATGGGCGTCACGGTGCCGAGCCCTTCGAGGACGATGGGCACGTCGCCCTTGTGCGCCTGGGCAGCTGTCACGGGAACCGGCGGTGCGGCCGTCGGCCCAGCCGCATGACTTGGCGCGGGGCCCTTCAGGAAATACGCGCCGAGCCCGGCCCCGATCAGGAGAACCGCGCCGACGAGAAGAAGAGTCTTTCTGGGCAGCATCGTTTCACACTCCATAGCGGGCTCGATGAAGACCTTGGCGGCTGGCATTTGCGACCAGCTCCAGGACGAAGCTTTCGGCTGCACTCGCCACGGCTCGTGCGTCGCGCGCAACAGTCGGATCGAGGCTGATGATCCGCGCGTCGATATCGGCGGCACGCAGCGCGGTGATGAGATCAGCTGGCGTGTCCTCGCGCTCCCCACGCTGCGCGACGAGCCGTATGGCGGCAGCGGTGGGGACGATCCGAAACGGTAGCGCCACGCAGGGAAGGGCGATCGCAAGGAGGCCCGCACAATCGAGGGCCCCTTGCAGCACAAGCTCGAGCGTCGTGCGGGCGGCGTTGCCCTCCGCCAGCAGGATCAACTGAGGCGCTCCCACGTCTCGCCGCACCAGCTCAGCGGCAACGCCGTGCAGGATTTCATCGGGACCGGCGTCGGGGACGGAAACGGTCGACCAAAGGGCAAGCGGCGTCAGCGCCCGCCAGCGCGTCAGCTCCGCAGGCGTCGCAACCAGCGGGGCATCCGGTCCGGCCAGGACCGCGACCATGACCTTTACGGCGGCGCGTGCCGGCCGCGCGGCGATCCCATGTGGCGAGCGTATCGACATGGGCTTGAAGTTGAGCGCGGCAGGTCTATTGTTCAAATGAATTGATAGAAATCGCCAATTCACGTTGTGCATTGACGCGCCCATGAGACTGCGGAACCTCGATCTCAATCTGCTGTTGGTGTTCGATGCGGTGCTGCGCGAGCGCAGCGTCGTGCGCGCCGCGGACAATCTTGCCATCAGCCAGCCGGCCGTCAGCCACGCGCTCAACCGGCTGCGCCATGTGCTCAAGGACAGGCTGTTTGTCCGCACGCCCGCGGGAATGAGCCCGACTCCCAGGGCAGAGCAGCTCGCGCTTCCGGTTCGCAAGGCGCTCAACGAGCTGCAGCTCGCGGTCGAGGGTGAAACCTTCGACCCGTCAACCGCGGACCACCGGTTCACGATTGCGGTGAACAACTATGCGGCGGTCGTCGCCGTGGCGCCGATCCTGGCCGCGGTACGCGCACAGGCGCCAAATGTACGGTTGTCACTCGTGCCCAGCGGCACTCTCAATCTTCGCGATCGACTGGATCGCGGCGAGCTCGATCTTGCATTGTCGGGGAGTGCGATCGAGGCGGAGCGGTTCGCCTCGCAGCAACTCATCGAGGATCGCTTTGTGGCGGTGCTCAGGAGCGGTCATCCGGCGCTACGAAAGAAGCTGACGGCGGCCTCCCTTGCCGAGCTGCAGCATCTGAGGATCAGCTCGAGCGGCGAGAATTTGGAGTTTGTGGATGCGATCTCAAAGCCACGGAAACGCGACCGCTTTGTCGCCTCGGACGTGCCCTACCTTTCCGCAGGGGCGGTTCTGGTGCAATCGAACCTGGTAGCCATTCTCGGACGCAAGCTCGCGATGGAGTTCCGCCGCGCCTATCCGATCGAGATCAAGGAGCTGCCGTTCGAAGCACCAGTTCTACACAGCGTGATGAGCTGGCATCGGCGCTTTGACGATGTGCCTGCGCACCGATGGTTACGCAGTACAATTGTCGGAACCGCCAGCACCTTATGAGCGGCGGAAGCACGTGGCGGGAGGATTTGGTGCCGGTTTGCTCTGCCTCGAAACGTGACTTATGGGGTCGAAATGCACCTGCTTCTTCATGTATCTAGGCAAGCATTGAATTTGGCGCCGAAGGCGACCGCGCGCCCGAGCGCGCCATAAACCCACGTTTAGCTTTGAAATCGCTCACGTTAGCCTGTCGATGGCGCAGTGAGGGCGGTTAACTGCACGTCAACAACAAAGTTTGCTTCTTCAGCTCCGTTCATTGCTCCCATCTGAACTTCTAGCGCCCTTTTCGGTTTGATTTCACACGAAAATTGGTGTCTCGAGGCTGGAAGGCAAAAATCCCGAAGTTCTCAGGTAAAGTGTGCGCATGTGCAAGCCGGAAAAGTCAAACCAGAACCGCGATACTATTCCCGTCGCATCAGAGCACTCAGCCGCACCTGGAATTTCCCAATTTGTTTGAGAGCGGCATGGCGTCCCGGTCCCGGAGGTAACTTTTGCGCGGAGTTCAACAGAGCCTTCAACAACTCCGAAAGCTCCTTGAAGTCTCTGTTCATTTCCGCAGGTTTACGTCGCTTCATCGTCGCCGACATGCCAGACGTAAAGGACTTGGTACGCCGGGCCCAGGATGCGAAACCCAACGGGCGAAGCGTCACCCTCGGTGATTGAAAGCAAATGACGGCCGATTCGCTTTGCCTCGTGCAGATAACAAGTCCCGCCCATCACGCGATCCAGGACAACAGGGGTCGCGCCGCTGTCGCGGCCCAGTATTTCGATGGTGAGGGGCTCATGATCAATCATGGTGCCATTATCCACTCATAGGGAAGCGCTATTTCACCGCATCGATGCGTTCAGGGGAGCGAAATGACGCGCAGATTGTTTGTCGTTCCTGCTTGCCCAAAGGGAATGCCGGCAACAACTACAAGCAGATCTCGCCTTGATGCAAAATCTTCCTCGAGCGCGAATGTGGTCGCGCGCTCGACCATCTCCTCGTAACTCCCGACGTCTTCAGAAAGGACGCTATGAGCGCCCCAAAGCAGGCACAAGCGACGCGATACATCGCGATTTGGGGTGATCGCGAGTATCGGCAGGCTCGGCCGCTTGCGCGCCACGCGTGCAGCCGTGGTTCCGCTTGATGTATAGGCCACGATGGCTGCCGCGCGGACGACGGAGGCGAGGTCGGCCGCTGCCGTGGCAACGGCGTGGGGCGCCGTCTGCTCTTCGCCAGGCTGGGTTGCCTCGACGATGGCACGATACATCTTGTGCTGTTCCGTACTGCGGATGATGCGATCCATCATCTCGACCGCCTCGCGCGGATATTGGCCCGCCGCAGATTCGGCCGACAACATCACGGCATCCGCACCGTCATAGATAGCCGTCGCGACGTCGGACGCTTCCGCACGTGTCGGGGTGGGGGCGGCGACCATGGAATCCAGCATTTGCGTCGCGACGATCACCGGTTTCACGGCGAGCCGGCAGGCACGTACCAGTTCTTTCTGGCGGCCTGGCACATTCTCGTGTGGAATTTCCACGCCGAGATCTCCGCGAGCAACCATGATGGCATCGGACAGCCGGATGATATCGTCGATCCGCTCGAGCGCTGCGGGCTTTTCGATCTTGGTCATCAGGCCGGCACGAGTTCCGATAAGGCTTCGCGCCTCGATGACATCGGATGGCTTCTGCACGAATGACAGCGCGACCCAGTCGACACAGAGTTCCAGGCCGAACGCCAGATCGGCGCGATCCTTGGCGGTGAGCGGCGAAACATCAAGGACCGTTCCCGGCAGGTTGACCCCCTTGTTGTTGGAGATTGTGCCGCCGACGATCACTTTGGCTTCAATGAAATGCTGGCCGAGTCCGCCGACGCGAACGCGGATCCTGCCATCATCGATCAGGAGATCGTGGCCGGGCGCTACGGCCGCGAAGATCTCCGGGTGCGGCAGCGGAATCGACGAGCGGTCGCCGTCCGAGCCAGACAACACGAACCGGATCGTCTCCCCGGTCTCAACGGTGCGCAAGGTGCCGACGCGGATCTTCGGACCCTGGAGATCCATCAGGATGCCGATGGGACGGTTCACATCCCGTTCGAGATTTCGGATTGCCGCATGAACCTTGGCGTGGTCACTCTGGCTGCCGTGACTGAAGTTCAGACGGAAAGTATCGACGCCCGCCAGCAGCAGCGCCTTAAGGATCTCAGGAGAATCGCTGGCGGGGCCGACGGTTGCGACGATCTTGGCCCGTCGATGACGGCGCATGGCTCACCTCGTTCCTGGGTTGCCGGCTGCGATCAGCACGGCGCGAATATCGTTCACATTTGTGAGCGTTGGGCCTGTGCGCACGAGGTCGCCAAGGCGGTCGAAGAACGTATAGCTATCGTGGGCGGCCAGAAACGCGCGTGCATCGAGACCGTTCGCGGCAGCGCGCTCCAGCGTGTGTGGGCCGATCAAGGCACCAGCCGCGTCTTCAGTCCCGTCAATTCCATCGCTATCTCCCGCAATGGCCCAGATGTCAGGCGCGCCTGTTAGTGCGACGGCAAGCCCCAGGAGGAACTCTGTGTTGCGGCCGCCCCGGCCCGCCGGCACCCGACCGATCGTGACGGTTGTCTCTCCTCCAGATAGCAGAACCGCAGGCGCAGGGCATGGTTGTGCGTGCTTCGCCACTGAATGGGCGATGCCGGCTATCACGGTCCCGAGTTCGCGTGCTTCGCCTTCGATCGCGTCTCCGAGAATGACGGGAAGTAGACCTTCATCTCGGGCTGTCCTGGCTGCAGCATCAAGCGCATGGGACGGCGCGGCGAGCAGACGGACATCGGCATCGATCTCGCCAGGCTTCGGCGTCTCGGCAGCTTGCTCGAGCACAAGCCGCGCCGCCTCTGGCAAATCGATGGCATGTCGCCTGACGATCTCTTGAGCATCAGCCTTTGTGCTGGGGTCCGGGAGCGTGGGGCCGGAGGCAATGGCTGCGGGGTCATCGCCGGGGATGTCAGAGATTACAAGCGTGGTGAGACGTGCGGGACGGGCGGCTAGCGCCAGCTGGCCGCCCTTGATCGCGGACAAATGCTTGCGAACAACGTTCATCTCGGCAATCGTCGCTCCGCTTGCGAGGAGTGCCCGGTTGACGGCTTGCTTGTCGGCGAGCGTCATTGGGGATGCAGGAAGGGTCATCAGGGCAGAGCCGCCGCCGGACATCAGCGCGATCACGAGATCATCAGCAGAAAGGTCCTCGACGGCACGCAGCATGCGAAGGGCAGCAGCTTGGCTGGTCTCGTCCGGCACCGGATGAGACGCCTCAAGCACTTCGATGCGCCGACCCGGGACTGAATGGCCATGGCGCGTAACGACGACACCCGAAAGGTCGACGTCGGACCAGGCCGCGTCGAGGCCCGCTGCCATCGCTGCCGATGCCTTGCCCGCGCCGACAACGATGCATCTGCCCTTCGGCTTTGCCGGCAAGGCGCTCACGATCGTGATCCTCGGATCCGCGCTGGCAATTGCGGCGTCGAAGATGCGCCGCAGGGCTCTACGAGCTCGTGCGTCTGTCCATTCAGCATTCAACTAGCACACTCCGATCAGATGCTCTGACGGTGCAACGCATCGTGTGAAAAGGCGAGGCGCGATTTCATGAAATCGAACTGTTCATCAAGGCCGGCTCCCCGTCAGCTGCTTTTGCGAGAGGGGTTGCGGTATTCGTCGCAGCTTCGCTACCGAGAATGAATGCGCGCCGCATCGGCTTGATCACGAGCAGGGCCATCAGGGCCGCAGTGGCATTGAGTGCGACCGCCACAACGAACACCGCCTGCCAACCCAAATGGGAGGAAATGACGCTCGCAAGCGGCACGAGCAGCGAAGCAGTGCCTTTCGCCGTGTATAGCATCCCGTTGTTCGTCGTTGCGTACCTGGAGCCGAATGTGTCGCCCGATGTCGCCGGAAAGAGGCTGTAGATTTCACCGAAAACGCCGAAATAGACGGCCGTTGCCAGCACGAAAACAACCGGAATGTGGCCATAGACGGACAGCGTCAGCAGCATCAGCGCCGCGGTCGCGAACGCAATGAACATGGTGTTCTCACGGCCGATCGTATCGGACACCCAGCCGAAGAACGGGCGCCCGAAGCCATCGAAGATACGATCGAGCGAAATTGCGAAAGTTAACGCTGCCATTTGGAATCCAGCCAGCGTGACCGGAGTATTCGCGATCTTGAAGTCATGGGCGATCGGCCCGATTTGAGCGGCGGCCATCAGTCCGCCGGAAGCCACCATGACGAACACCAGGTACATGACCCAGAAGATGGGGGTGCGCAGCACCTGGGGCGGGGTGAAATCGATCGCAGTCTGCGGCAGATTGAGCCGTTTCTTCTTGGCCGGCAGGGTGCGCTCAGGCGGGCGGACGAACCAGGCGAGGAGAAGGACCGTGAGGCCTTGCCCGATTCCGAACGTAAAGAACGTGCTCTGGTAGCCGCTCGAGGCAATCATGTTCGCAATCGGCACGACGGTGAGGGCTGCACCTGCTCCAAATCCGGCAGCGGTCGCGCCGGCGGCTAGACCGCGCCTGTCCGGAAACCATTTCAGCGCATTGCCGACACAAGTACCGTAAACGGCGCCGGCGCCGATTCCGGCGATGATCGCCGCTGCATAGAGCGTGACGAGGGACGAGGCGTAGGAGTTCAGCACCCACGCCAGTCCGATCATCACCCCGCCGACCATGATGACGATCCGCGGTCCGTATTTGTCCACGAACCAGGCTTCAATAGGCACAAGCCAAGTCTCGGTCATCACGAAAATCGTGAAAGCGAGCTGGATGGCTGCGCGGCCCCAATGAAATTTTGCATCGATTGGATCAACGAACAGCGTCCAGCCGTATTGCAGGTTGGCGATCATCGCCATGCAGACGATGCCTATAGCAAGTTGAAGCCAGCGGAAGCCGCCGGCCGACGACACCGAGTGCGTGCTGGAGCTCATGAGTCCTCCCAAAGCAAAGGTTTGATTTTCGACTCGCTGCTTAATTTCGCTTTCCCACGTCCGATAATTGTCCTGCCACCGCTTACTGGCGGAACTCGTTGGTCAACTCGCCAATGCCATCGATCGCGACAGTGACCGTGTTGATGGGTTCCTTCATCACGCCGACGCCGATCGATGTCCCGCAACAAATGAGGTCGCCCGGCAGGAGCGTCATCTCATGTGAGATCTTGCTGACCAGCTCTTGTGCGCTGAAAATCATATCCGCGATCGGATAGTTCTGACGCTCCACGCCGTTGAGAATGGTGCGGACCACAAGACTTGATGGATCGAGGCCTGACGCAATCAGGGGACCAAACGGGCCATATCCATCGAAGCCTTTGGCCCGTGCCCATTGGGGGAAGGTCGGATCGCGGTTGAGAATATCCGCGGCAGTGATGTCGTTGGTGCAGGTATAACCGAAGATGAACTCGTTCGCCCGCTCGGGAGCGACAGCAGTGCAGGTCTTGCCGATGACGATGCCGAGTTCGCCCTCGTAGGTCGTCTTGCCTTCGTAGGTCGAGGGTCGCCTGACGATGGCGCCGGGCGCGGTGACGCTGGTCGGCGCTTTCAACAGGTAGAGCGGCTCAGGCGGCTCCGGCGATTTCAGCTTGGCCGCCAGAGCGTGAAAATTGTTCCAGAGCGCGACGATCTTGGTCGGCTGGGTCGGGGCAAGCAACTCGACATCGTGCGGTGCCAGCGTTTGTCCGGTCGGGCGCGCGTCGCTGAACATATCGCCGGAGTGCACGGCGATGTCCGTTGACGTGAGTTGTCCAAAGCCGATCTCGGCCTGGTGGCGGAAGCGGACCCAGCGTGTGATTTCGGCCATCGTGATCACGCCACGGCAAGTGATCTTGCTTCACCGGAGCCGCCTGCGCCGTCATACAAACCGGCGAGCCGGCCGCGCTGTGCGACGAGCGCGAGCACCGCATCAAGCGCAGGCGTTGCAATCCCGGTCATCCGGCCCATCTCCTGGACCACAGTGATCAGCGGATCGATTTCGACCGGGCGTCCGCGCTCGAGGTCCTGCAGCATCGATGTCTTGTGCGCGCCGACCTTCCGGGCGCCTTCGATGCGGCGTTCGACATCGACGCGAAACTTGACGCCGAGACTTTCCGCAATTGCCTGGGCTTCCAGCATGATGGCCTTGGACAGCGCCCGTGTACCTGGATCAGTGCAGATCACGTCAAGGGTCGCGTGGGTCAGCGCGCTGATCGGGTTGAAACAGACATTGCCCCACAGCTTGAGCCAGATCTCGTCGCGGATGCGCTCGAGAACCGGCGCCTTCATCCCCGCCGCCGTGAAGAGTTCGGAAAGGTTCTTGATGTCGGACGTGATTTCGCCTGAAGGCTCCCCGAGCGGAAAATTGTTGCCATAGACGTGACGGATCACGCCGGGCGCTTCGATCTCCGTCGCGGGATAGACTACGCAGCCGACGGCCCGTTCGGGGCCAAGCTCGCGCCACTGCCGCCCGCCGGGATCGATGCTCTCCAGCATCGAGCCTTCGTGCTGACCGCCGTGCTTGTAGAAATACCAGTAGGGAATCCCGTTCACGGCAGTGACGATGCGGGTCCGCTGGCCGAGCAGGGGCTGCATCCGCTCGATCACACCGGTGATCGAATGCGCCTTGAGGCAGATGATGACGAAATCCTGCTCGCCCAGTTCGGCGGGATCGTCCGTGCAGCGCGGATGCACCACGCGCTCCTCGCCGCCGATCAGGAGCTTCAACCCGTTCTGCCGCATCGCGGCGAGATGGGTGCCGCGCGCGACCAGGCTGACATCGGCGCCCGCGCGCATGAATTCGACACCGAGATAACCACCGATCGCGCCGGCGCCGTAGATGCAGATCCTCATGAAACCCTCGCGAGCAGAGTGAAGACACAGCACGAGCCGCGCCGGCTCGAACCGATTTGCGTGATGATGACGGAGAAGAAGTCGTCAGGCCGCCTGCACCGTGCCGGCGGACTCCTCATCGACGGCAAAGGCGACGTCCCGCATGCTCACGACGCCGACAAGCCGGCCATTATCGATGACGGGGACGTACCTGATTTGGTGACGGCTCATGAGATGCTCGACGTGAGCGAACGTGTCGTGCGAGTTGCAGGACACCCGCCAGCGGCCTTGCCCTTGAAGGTTTCGCAATTGGTCTTGTCGCGGCCGCTGGCCGCGCTCGGCGACCGCGGAGACGAGGTCACGCTCGCAGAACATTCCGACCACTGCGTACGAGGCATCCCTGACAACTAGTGCGCCGACATTGCTGGCGCGCATCAGGCCGGCCGCAATACCGACGGTCTCGCTCAAACCGATAGCCACCGCGCGCGGGCTTCTGTTGCGCAGGATGTCTCCAACGTACATGGCAGCGTCCTCCCGAGTAGTCCAACCGTTGTTATTGATCGTGGTATACATTATCCCAGATGTCAAACGAAAGTTGCTGGTTGATTCAAACGAAAAACGGCACGAGTACTGACCAATTCGCTCACTTCAGAAACTTGACACTACGACCTGTTGGCATGCCAAATACCAGAATAAGCGCGCTGCGCCGCTTAGCCTGGCGCAGCCACATTTGAACCGCGAAATGCAAAGGGACAGGTCGTCATGAAAAGAGAGCTGGTCCGGCGCAAGCCATCTGATCCCGGCATTCGCGCCCAGCTTGATCAGGAAGCGCGAGATGGCGGCGTTCAATCCGTCGATCGCGCACTGCAGATCATGGAAACGCTTGCTGAGGATGACGAAGGCTATCGGCTCACCGATCTTGCGATCCGCACGGGCTTGTCACCCTCGACCGTTCATCGTTTGCTGACGACGCTCGAGAACCGCCGGTTCGTGCAGTTCGACCGCGAGGAGTCCAAATGGCATATTGGTGCGCAAAGCTTCGTGATCGGTTCAACTTTCGCGCGCCGCCGGAACTTTGCCGCCCAGGCGCTGCCCTATTTGCGCAAGCTGCGCGATCAGACCAGGGAAACGGCCAATCTTGCAGTTGTCGACGATGAGTCCATCATTGTCGTGTCCCGCATCGAAAGTCGCGAGATCATGCGTTCGCTGACCAAAGTTGGCGGACGCGTCGCAATGATCGCTTCGGGACTGGGCAAGGCGGTGCTGGCCACTTATTCCGATGCCGATGTCAACGCGATCATCCGTCGCCAGGGCATGCCGCGGCTGACGCAAAGATCGATCGTGCGGCCTGGTGAGCTGTTCAAGGAATTGGAGGCCGTGCGCCGCCAGGGTTATGCAGTGGATGATGAAGAGGCTCGGCTCGGCCTGCGCTGTGTAGCCGCGGTCGTCTTCAATGATTGCAGCGAGCCGTTTGCCGCGATCTCGGTATCAGGCATGGCGGATCGGCTGACGGAAGAGCGCTTGCCGGAAATCGGTGCAGTGGTGCGCGGGGTCGCAGCCGAACTGACGGCCGAGCTGCGCGGGCGCAGCCGCACGCAGGTAGAACAGGCGTGAAGCTGGTTGCTTGTCATCTGGCGCGATTTCCATTGTTACGTTCGCACTAATCACTTGAAGACTCGCGGAAATCCGCGCGCGCTGCCATAGCGTGGAAAATCCGATCGATTGCGTTGAGATCGATGCGCGCACCTCCGATGATCCTGCTCAGGCCAACTCGTAACGAAGCAGGGTCGTCAGATGAAGATGCGGGCAGTGGATGCAGCGGTGCGCATTCTCGAACGGGAAGGGATCACTTGCGCCTTTGGCGTTCCTGGTGCCGCAATCAATCCGCTTTATTCTGCGCTGAAGCGTCGCGGCTCGATCCGCCACATTCTGGCGCGCCACGTCGAGGGCGCCTCGCACATGGCGGAAGGCTACACCAGGGCGAAGGCAGGCAATATCGGCGTATGCATCGGCACATCGGGACCGGCCGGCACCGACATGATCACCGGTCTCTATTCTGCAATCGCCGACTCAATCCCGATCCTCTGCATCACCGGGCAGGCGCCGCGTGCGCGGCTGTACAAGGAGGACTTCCAGGCCGTCGACATCGAGGCCATCGCAAAGCCGGTGACGAAATGGGCCGTCACAGTGCGCGAGCCCGCATTGGTGCCGCGCGTGGTCAGCCAGGCCTTTCACATCATGCGCTCGGGACGGCCGGGGCCGGTGCTGATCGATCTCCCGCTCGACGTGCAGCTCTCCGAAATCGAGTTCGACGACGAGACTTACGCACAGCTCCCGGTCTATAAGCCGACCGCGACGCGCAAGCAGATCGAGAAGGCGCTCGATATGCTTAACGCCGCGGAGCGGCCGCTGATCGTGGCCGGCGGCGGTGTGATCAACGCGGATGCGTCGGAGTTTCTTGTCGCTTTTGCAGAGACGATCAACATCCCCGTGGTCCCGACGCTGATGGGGTGGGGCGTCATTCCTGATGACCATCCGCTGATGGCGGGCATGGTCGGCCTGCAGACCAGCCATCGCTACGCCAACGCCACGATGCTCGAATCCGACTTCGTGCTCGGCATCGGCAATCGCTGGGCCAACAGGCACACCGGGTCGATCGAGACCTACACAAAGGGCCGCAAATTCGTGCATGTCGATATCGAGCCGACCCAGATCGGCCGGGTGTTCAATCCCGATCTGGGCATTGCGTCGGATGCAAAAGCGGCACTGGAACTGTTTGTGAGCGTTGCCACCGAGTGGCGCAAGTCTGGCAGGCTGCGCGACCGTCAGGCCTGGCCTGCCGCCTGTCGCGATCGCAAGCGCTCGATGCTGCGCAAGAGCCACTTCGATAACATCCCTATCAAGCCGCAGCGCGTCTACGAGGAAATGAACAAGGCCTTTGGCCGCGACACCTGCTATGTGACCGTGATCGGATTGTCGCAGATCGCCGGCGCGCAATTCCTGAGTGTCTATCGACCGCGCAACTGGATCAATGCGGGGCAGGCGGGGCCGCTTGGGTGGACACTGCCAGCCGCGCTCGGAGTGCGTGCGGCCGATCCGGATCGCGAGATTGTGGCGCTGTCGGGCGACTATGATTTTCAGTTCCTGATCGAGGAACTTGCGGTTGGGGCGCAGTTCAACCTGCCTTACATCCACGTCGTCGTGAACAATTCCTACCTCGGGCTGATCCGTCAGGCGCAGCGCGGCTTCGACATGGATTACCAGGTCCAACTGTCGTTCGAGAACATTAACGCGCCGGAGATCGGCGTCTACGGTGTTGACCATGTCACTGTCGCCGAGGGGCTTGGCTGCAAAGCCATCCGGGTCACGGACCCGAACGACGCACAGGCGGCGTTCGCGACCGCGCGCGAAATGATGGCCAAGCATCGGGTACCCGTGGTGGTGGAGTTCATCCTCGAGCGGGTCACCAATATCGCGATGGGAACAGAGATCGACAATGTCGTCGAGTTCGAGGAGGTGCTCGATCTTCCGCTCGACGACGGGCCGAACGCTCCAAAGTCCGGCACGCTGCTGCCGGCCTGATGCGACCTCTTCAAGCGCAATTCGAAACGCGGAGGACGTGAAACGTGCCGCAATTTGCCGCCAACCTGACCATGCTCTTCAACGAGCTCCCATTTATCGACCGCTTTGCGGCCGCCAAGACCGCCGGCTTCGCCGCCGTCGAGTATCTGTTTCCCTATGACCACGACAAGGCGCTGCTGGCCGAGCAGTTGGCACGCTACGGCTTGACGCAGGTGCTACACAATCTGCCTGCGGGCGACTGGGCCGCCGGAGAGCGCGGCATCGCGATCCTGCCAGATCGGGTCGACGAATTTCGCGATGGCGTCGTTCGCGCGATCGAATACGCCAAAGCGCTGGATTGCCGTCAGCTCAACTGCCTGGTTGGGATAGCGCCGCGCGAGGCCGACGCCACTCTGGTCAACGAGGTGCTTGTCGGCAATCTGCGCTTTGCAGCCGGTGCGCTGGCCCAGCACGGGATCAAGCTCCTGATCGAGCCGATCAACACTATGGATATTCCCGGATTCTTCCTGAACGGGACAGAGCAGGCGGTGCGGCTCATCTCCGAGGTGCGCTCGCCCAATCTGTTCATCCAATATGATATCTACCACATGCAGATCATGGAAGGCGATCTCGCGCGAACGCTGCAGAAGCATCTCGATCGCATCGCCCACGTACAGCTTGCCGACAATCCCGGCCGGAACGAGCCGGGGACCGGCGAGATCAACTATCCTTATCTGTTCCGGCATCTCGATGCGATCGGGTATCGCGGCTGGATCGGATGCGAATACAAGCCGCGCACGACCACGCTCGAAAGCCTCGGCTGGCATGCCGCGCATACGTTCGACACCTGATCAGCTAAGAGGGACCGACCACCATGAAAAACATCGGCTTCATTGGCCTCGGCACCATGGGTCGTCCGATGGCGCACCATCTCCTGGCGGCGGGCCATCGTCTGTTGCTGCACGACGTGGCGCCTGTCGCGCCGGATCTGGTATCGGCGGGCGGCATTGCGTGCGACTCCGCAAAGCAGGTCGCGCAGGAGTCCGATGCGGTGATCATCATGGTGCCTGACACGCCGCATGTGGAGGCGGTGTTGTTCGCCAAAGGCGGCGTTGCGGAGGGGCTTTCGAAGGGGATGATCGTGGCTGACATGAGCTCGATCTCACCGCTTGCGACCAAGGAGTTCGCGCGGCGAATCGAAGCGCTCGGAGCCGATTATCTCGACGCACCGGTCTCGGGCGGCGAGGTGGGGGCCAAGGCTGCGAGCCTGACCATCATGGTCGGCGGCAAGGAGCGGGCCTTCAGCACGATGAAGCCCGTGTTCGACAAGATGGGCAAAAGCGTCACGCTTGTTGGCGGCAATGGCGACGGCCAAACGACGAAAGTCGCGAACCAAATCATCGTGGCGCTGACCATTGAGGCAGTAAGCGAGGCCTTGCTGTTTGCTTCCAAGGCGGGCGCCAACCCTGCGCTCGTTCGGCAGGCGCTGATGGGCGGCTTTGCATCCTCGCGTATCCTGGAAGTGCACGGGGAGCGCATGTTAAAGCGCAATTTCGATCCCGGGTTTCGCATTGAGCTGCATCAGAAGGATCTCAACCTGGCGCTAGATGGAGCACGCGCACTTGGACTGTCGCTGCCCGGCACCGCCGCAGCCCAGCAGCTGTTCAATGCCTGCACCGCCCTTGGCGGCAAAGCGTGGGACCATTCCGCCATTTTGCGTGCGCTGGAGGTGATGGCTAGCCACGAAGTTGCGGCCACCTGACCTTCGCACCTTCCGTCGCAGCATCCCAACTCTGGGCCTTTCGCGTGGCCTTTATTGTCAGTACCGTTAGGTTCTCGCCTTATTTTTTGGGGCTTGGGGAGGACCCGGGCATGCGGGCATCTACAACGTCGTCGATGATGATCCGGCGCCGGTCCGCGAATGGAGCATTGCTTCGTATGCGCGCCCTGCTTGCGCTGGCGGCAATTTCGTTGCTGCCTGTGTCCACGGTCTGCCGGTTGCGTCGCGCCTGCACGGCTGTGCTAACGGAGCGCGCCGAGAGAAGTAAGGATAGAGCATGGGGAGCGCCAGGAATCTAGCAATGAGAGCGGCGCGCAGCTGCTGAGGCGGCCTTGTTCGTCCAAAATAAGCGATAGACGCTGACATGGTCGAACATCTCGGATGCGGGTCGCATTGCGAGAAATCAAGAAGCTCGCATCGCCGAGTCGGCCGGCCTCCGGCTGAATGCGATTGAACGATAATCGAATTTCAGGCCTCGTTGCTGAGGCTCTGGGCCGATAACATCGAGGCGCTCGCCGTCAATTTCGAGAAGAGGCTACTGAATCCAGCTCCGATCATCTCGAACTCCAATGGCCCTCCCGACGCGCAGCTTGGCATCACAGGTCCATGCCCGACATCTTCGAGCTTCAATAAAATAGAAAGCCCCCGGGCCAAGGTCCGGGGGGCTTCTGGAGGTTGAGGTCGGGTACATCCTAGGCCTCAACGATCCGAGTTTCTAGGTGATCGCTCATCTTGAGCGGCGCGCGAGTGAGGAAAAAGAGTAAGTGCCGGTGGCAGTATCGATGCAGGGCGCGCGTAAGCACAACGCAGCAAGAGTGCTCTCCTTCACGCACGTTAGGTAGTATCGATCTCCGTCTTTTACTTATGTCGGATATGAGGAGCGAGCACCCCCTTGGAGATTGTCTTCGTCATACTGTCGTCATGAGCACATCAGTCCAATGAGGGCGAGGCAGTGACAAGCTTACAAGAGTCAGAAAACGAACAGACGAGAGTCGTTCACACTCTTACATTGCGCCCGGCACACGTGCAGTTTCGCTATTCCGATGTGCTGAGCTCGGTAAGACTGCCATCGTTGGAATACCGTCACACAACGCGAGTCGGAATGGACAGGCAATGGCGATTGCGCAAAAGAACGCCCACGAGCTTAAAGCAATACTCGCCGCGAAATTAGGGGCGGGCGACTTCCAGTTGGAAGTGCGAAGGGACAGCCTCGGCTGGTATGTCGATGTGTCTGGGCAGAACAAAATCCAGACTAGTTATCTTCAAGCAATGGCCGATGAGCTGGCGGAAGAGATGCGATCGCACTACGATCTTAAGCTCTGAGCTCTGCCTATGTTTTCTCACAGGCGGATCACTCTCCTCACGACCAAGGGACACCATGGGGCATCGGTGTGTAGAGAAGCGGTCACCGGGATGCTGCAAGCGAACGCCGTTCTCGACCTTTGCTATGGTTTTGAGATCCCAGATCCGCCTGCCTGCTGCCGCCTGAAATCGAGCCGTTGCCAATGCTTTCAAAGCTATCGAAATCACCGGAGCTGCAGCTTCTGATCGAAGGAAGGGCAAGTTTTGAGGTAGTGATCAGCCGAAGGCGCAAGCTTTGGCAGTGGCGGGTGTGCGACCGTTTCGGAACGGTCATTATGGAAGGGCGGGAAAAATCGCGTGTCGGTGCGAGATACCAAAGTGCGCGCGCCCTGTTTTTACTCTTACTGACGACACGCGCGCCACCTGAGATACGGCGCGATAACAACTGGAACTAATTCCGAAAAGGTGGGATTGGGACCCCCGGAGCACAGGGTTTTCCGCACCTTCGGTTCGGCCGCTGCGATCCAGCGCTGCCAGATCCATAAGGCACGCAGCACGCAGCATCATGGTTGGTGGTGATGATATCCACCGGGTCGGTACATGGGCCCGGCTCGGCCGGCGACGGCATCGTGGCGGCCGGTTCCTTTGTCGATGTGACGTCGGCGGCGCGCACATCCGCTGCGCATGTGAAGTCAAAAACCGCGAGAAGTAACGCGGCACAAACACTGGGGCTTTGCCGTCGGAAAGCTCCCAGCGGCGGAGACCAAGCTTACGGCCCAGCTTGGTTCCGCGACCGGTACGCCGCAACCGAGATATGGAGCGTTGCCGGACGAAAATCGCGCCCAATGGCGCCAGTGCCACACTCAATGCTATCAATGCGCGTCAGCTGGCCTCGACAGCGCGATCGCTTCTTTCTGTCGGTAGCATACAGCCGACGAGTAGCAATCGCCAGATCGGCCACGTTCTGCGGACCATTAGCTTATTTGCAGAAAGTCAGCGATGCTGACGTGCAATCTGTCTCAAACGGGTGACAGACTGTGGTGCGGAGCTCATGCCCACATCAATAGTGCCCGTGCATGGATCCGAGTTTGCCTCTGAAGACGCGGTAACCGATGGCCGTATAGAGTAACATCAGCGGGAACACCCAAAGACCCTCGCCCCAGAACATGAAGGAGAGAGTGGAAGGGGGCGCCGCGGCCGCATCGATCGTGATCTCAAACGGAATCATATAGGGCCAGAACGATAATGCGAGCGTGCCGAAGGCCGCAACGAACATCAGCGAAACCATGTAGAACGGCCAATAGTCGTTGTGGTGAAGGATGCTGCTCGCGAGCACGACGGCGGCGACAACACCGATCGCCGGAAAGACGAACAGATACGGCCTGTCGATCCATCGATGCATGATCGGAAGGTTGTCGCTGAGAGCGTGGATAAAGACAACAATCAGGAATGCCAATACAGCGGCTGCAAGTATCGGAATTTGCCGACGCGCCGTATCACGGACCTCCGATTCGCACTTTCTGACCAGCCAACAGGCCCCGAGAAGTGCGTAGCCAAGGCAAAGTCCGGCGCCGCACAAGATCGAAAAATCGCTGAACCAACCGAATACGCCACCCGAATACGGACCGTCAGTGAATCGAAGGCCTTGCACCATCGCGCCGACCATGACTCCCTGCATGAAGCTCGCGGCAAGGGATCCGAGGATGAAGCAAGAATCCCATATCCACCGCGTACCTAGATGTTGGTTGCGAAATTCAAACGACACACCACGCAGAATCAAACCGAGCAACATGAGGATAACCGGGATATAGAAGGCGGATAAGAGTGTTGCATAAACGACCGGAAACGCGCCCCAGAGGACGACGCCGGTGACAACGAGCCAGGTCTCATTTCCGTCCCACACCGGTCCAATCGCGTTGAGCATCGCCCTTCGATTGTCCTCGCTGTCGGTCGTACCCAAGAGCATGCCGACGCCGAGATCAAATCCGTCTAGCAGCAAGTAGAGTAGAACGCTGATCGCAAGAAGCGAGACCCAGAACATGACCATGGCTATTCTCCTGCAGCGATGTAACCTGGCGCGGCGATTGGCTCTTGGTGGACGACCGACATGGGCCGATGGGAGGGACCGCCGCGCAGGAGCCTGTAGATGTAGTAGGTGCCGAAAGAAAAGATGAAAACATAGACCGTGCAGAACAGGATGAGCGAGATTAATGCCGCGGGAGCCGTCAAGAACGGCGTCATGGAATCGGCTGTTCGCAGGACCCCGTAAACCGTCCAGGGTTGGCGGCCCACTTCCGCGGTCCACCAGCCGGTAATGATGGCGATGTACGGCAGCGGAAAGCTGAGAAAGATTGACCAGAGCAGGAAGCGGCTTCGCTCCAGGCGGTCCTTGACGCTCAAATAGGATCCAAGCCAGGCAAGGGCGAGCATGATCAATCCGCAGCCGACCATGATACGGAAGGTTGCGAATGGGATCAGCACGGGCGGACGATCCTGCGCAGGGAAATCGGTCAGGCCGACCTCCTTGGACGTCAGGCTCATGCTGGCTATGATGCTTCCCAGAACCGGAATCGCGATTTCGTACTTGTTGGTTTCAGTCGTCGGATCAGGAAGCCCGATCAACACCTCGCTCGCGGGTTGTTCGTCATGCCAACGGCCCTCGATCGCCGCGAACTTCGCGGGCTGATAGTCGTGGACATAGTCGCCGACGAAATGTCCAAATACCAGTTGGACCGGGACAAGCACTGCCGCGAGGAAAAGGCCCATACGGAGCATGATCCTCCCTTCTGCTTGGTGTTTTTCACGCAGCAGGTACCATGCTCCGGTCGCCGCAACGCAGAACGCGCCGGTAAGAAAGGCAGCTAGTATCATGTGCGGAAAGCGCGACCACACCGCTGAGTTGAAGATGATTCTTGTCCAATCGACCGGGACGAAACGGCCATTTTGCAGGACATAGCCGAGCGGCACCTGCATCCAGGTGTTGTTGACCATGATCCAGAATGCGGAGAGCGCTGTCCCAAGGGCCACCGTGGCCGTCGAGAACAGGTAGAACCACGGCGCAACCCGGTTTCGCCCAAAGATGAGCACGCCGAAGAAGCCAGCCTCCAGCGTGAATGCCCAGAAAGTCTCGAATGACAAGAGCGGTTCCTGTATCGGTCCCGACATCCTCGACAGTACACTCCAGTTCGTGCCGAACCGGAAGCCCATCACGACGCCCGACACCACGCCCATGCCGAAGGCAACGCCGAAAATCTTTAGCCAGAACTCAAAGAGAGTTCGGTACACCGGACGGCCGGTTCGCAGATGCAACGCCTCGAGGACCGTGAGCCATGCGGCAAGGCCGATCGTGAATGCCGGGAAAATGATGTGGAATGTGATCGTGAATGCAAATTGTATCCGCGATAGGAGAAGCGCGGTGAGATCCATCTGAATTATCCTTTCGCTCACACGAGCTCCGCATCGACCGGTGGTAATCTCAATACATTTGATGCCAGTGGCCAGCCCAGCTGCGCACGAACAGCCATCAGGCTTTCGATGAGGTGCTCGATGTGCTCGTCGGTGTGAAAGGGGCTCGGCGTGATGCGCAGCCGCTCCTGTCCTCGTAGGACAGTGGGATAGTTGATAGGCTGGATGTAGATGCCGTGTTCTGAGAGCAGGAGCTCACTTGTGCGCCGGCACTGATGTGCATCACCGATGATCACAGGGAGGATGTGGCTCGGCGAGTCGAGAACAGGTATCCCGGTCGCTCGCAGTATTGATTTGAGCTTTTCAACATTGCGCTGTTGCCGTGTGCGTTCCTCGGGATGAGCCTTGAGGTGGCGCACCGCCGCCAACGCACCGGCGGCGAGATGAGGGCAAAGCGAGGTCGTGAAAATGAAACTATCGGCGAAGCTGCGAATGATGTCGATCGTGAGCGAAGAGCCGGCAACATAGCCGCCCATCACCCCGTACGCCTTGGCGAGCGTCCCCTCGATCAAGGTGATGCGTTCAGAGACGCCGTCGCGCTCGGAAATACCGCCGCCACGCGGACCGTAAAGGCCGACCGCGTGCACTTCGTCGAGATAGGTCATGGCGCCGTGTCGTTCCGCAGCGTCGCAGATTGCAGCGATCGGCGCGATGTCGCCGTCCATGCTGTAGACGCTTTCGAAGGCGACGATCTTCGGACGTTCGGGTTCGATCGAGCTCATCAGCTCGTCGAGGTGAGCCACATCATTGTGCCGGAAGATGAAGCGCTCTGCGCCGGAGCGGCGGATGCCCTCGATCATAGAATTGTGGTTGAGTTCGTCAGAGAAGATTGCGCAGCCCGGCATTAGGCGCCCCAGCGTGCCCAGCGAAGCGAGGTTCGAGATCCAACCGGACGTGAAGATCAGGGCCGCTTCCTTGCCGTGGAGATCGGCAAGCTCGGCCTCGAGTTGCACGTGCTCCCGATTTGTGCCGGAGATGTTGCGGGTGCCGCCAGTTCCCGCGCCTGAAGCGTCGATTGTCTGGTGCATGGCCCTCAGCACATCCGGGTGCTGGCCCATGCCGAGATAATCATTGCTGCACCAAACCGTCACGAGGCGGCTCTGTCCGTCTGAACGGTGCCACACGGCTGTCGGAAACTCGCCCGCAATTCGCTCGAGCTGGATGAACGTTCTATAGCGGCCGTCCATCTTCATGTCTGCTATGAGCTGGGTGAGGGTTTGGCTGAAGTCCGCTTCGCTTGTCATATCCGCCGATACCCCTGCATTTGGTGTGTCTATACAATCGGAAGCACCATCCGTGAAATGTGCTTCATAATAAATTCGGGCGCACGGTCTGCCGGACAATAGGCAAGCCGCCTTCGTTCGCGCGGCCATCGGGCGAATTTGAAAAGCGCCGCTCTTCCCGACGCCGGCGGAGTAAAAGGGCGGAAAGCGACAACTTTAATCGACAATCGAGTTTCGGTGGACCGGTATGCTGGGTAAATCGGGAGGGTGATGCGAGGGCGTTATGAGGATGACTTCGAACACTCTTCTACCGCCGTCGATTGGAAAACTGTGCTTAGGCTGGGCCTACCAGGCAGGATAAGGCCTCAAGTCGTCGTTGCGTCCGCTGTCGGCGTGCAACGGGCAAAACAGTGTGATCAAATGGCTCGCGTGCTCACGACACCCGGCTCCGTAAGCGTCTGCTAGGCTTCTACGAAGCGATCAAATCATATCTCCGTTTGGCCCTTACCAACACAATCCGCGGATCGCCTATGTGTTGGCTAAGAGGGGCAGACCGAACATGTCGCTACCGGAGCGGTAGGTAGGGGTGCTTGCCGGGGCTAGCGGCGCGGCGTCAGGATAGCAGCATGTGTGATCCTCCGCTTACTAATGGAGAGTGTCACCTTCCTTGCCATAAACATTACGGTAGCACTCTGCTTCCCGGCCAGAAGCCGACGCCTCGCACTGCGTCTTAGTCGTAAAACTGCAGTCGGTGGCGCCTTGGTCATAAGACATGCAGTAATTGACCTCGGCACGATGCGGCGCGGCCGATGCGGGCTCAGCCATCATGAGTAACGTCCCCGCTGAAAAGGCGATCACCCCAGACGCCGCAGACTTGAAGATCCTGTTCATTTCCTTCTCCTTGATTCCAGTCGTCCCGCTAATGAGGTAGGCGGCAGGCCCGCGGAGCCAATTATAATCTTTGTTAGTCTGGCGAGCGGGTGACTGTCCGTTGCCAACTCCGTATGAAATCGCAACAACGTGAGCGACAAGATGGCCGCGCGCTGCGGAGCTTGAACTTGGACACGGCTCGTCTTCGTGAACCGATTGGTACGGGACTTATCGCCTCCGTCGCCTTGAATGCTCAGAGGCATTATCGTGGAGCCAAGCCGTCGGAGTTGCGATCGTGCAGCCGACCAAATTCGAGACGGCCATCAATTCTGAAGACGGCGAGCGACCTTGGCACTGCACTGTCGCCATCGATGCTCGCCCACGCCGATGAGGTTATCGTGGGATCTCCGGCATTTTCTTCAGCAACCGCCTGCAGGTCGCCGACTCTGCCACGCTTCTCGTCCATCCAGGGTGCACGGCCGTCGCATCGGATCCGGTTGTTGTTGCCGAGCATCGGCAATGTTTGCGTCCTGGTATTCGCAGCTCGATGGCTTCCGATGCTTTTACTGCAGCTCAGCAACCGCCGCCTCGCGTGCATTCTTGGCGTCAGCAGTGATCTGGTGGCCAAATCGTTCTTCAACCCAGCGTTCGAGATACTTGGACCGAGGGCGGCGCGAGTCAGTCCAATACCGATCTGTCCCTCGGCTATTGTGATTCCAGATCGCTTGCTGCTCGTGACCACCGTTTGCAGGCAGAGCTGACAGTGCAGGGAATTGCGATGAGAGTAACAAGCATCGTGCGGCGTTGAAAGAAGGCGGTCACTCAGGTCGACTAGTAGTTCATCACAGTGATTTTGACTCTTTGGCAGCGGCCGGATATGCCCGGCCGAGTTTGGCGCGGGCTTTGTCGGTTGTGAACATCCATTTGATGCGGTCTCGAGTTCTATTTCGCTGCCGTTGCCATGCTGCGATCTCTTTTCGAAGCCTCTTGGGGTCATCGATGCGGCGGCCGAGACATTGGCGCTGCAGCACGCTGATCTCGCACTCGACCATATTGAGCCAACTGGCGTGTTTCGGGGTGTAGTGGAATTCGAGGCGGCGCAGGATGCGACGGGCCTCGGCCGGCGCAAATGCTTGATACAGCGCGCCGGCGGTATGGATCGACAGATTGTCCTGCACGACACGGATGCAGGCGGCATCGGGATAATGGACGTCGACGAGTTCACGCATGCAGTACGCGTAGTCCATGGCGGCGCGACGGTCTGTAACCTTGACGTTGCGCCAGCCACGATGCGGATCGAAGGTAACGAAGAGATTGACGGTGCCGTTGCGGCGGTACTCGTAATCGTAGCGCTCGCGCTGTCCCGGTTGGGGTGGGATCGGCTGACGCACCTCGCCGATGAGCTGGACAGGGGTCTCGTCGAAGCAGACCAGCGGCCGCTTGGGGTCCGGCGCCTCGGCGTAGAGATCGAGCACATCCTCCATGCGGGCGACGTATTCGCCGTCGACGCGGGGAATGCACCACATGTCCCGGCGCCACGGCTTGAGATCGTTTTCGGCCAGCCGGCGGCGCACGGTCTCGCTCGACAGCCTGTCGTGATCGGTGAACTTGACCATCGCGTCGGCCAGCAGCGTCAGCGTCCAGCGTTTGCGGCCGGCCGGAGGCTTGGCGCACGCGGTGGCCACCAGCAGCGCCTCCTCCTTGCCGGTCAGCTTGCGCTCGGCGCCCGGACGCGGCGCCTCGTTTAACGCCCGCTCCAGATTGCCCTCCACCAGGCGGCGCTTGATCCGGCCAACGGTGGAAAGGCTGACCCGGACGGTCCGGACAATCTCCGCGTCGCAACTGCCGGCATCGGCCGCTAACAAAATCTGTGCCCGTTTCAGCTTGCGGGCGGCATGCTTGCCTCCGCCCAGCATCGCCGTCAGTTCGTCCCGCTCGGCTTGGCTCAATGTATCCATCCGGCGAGCACCGCGGGGAAGCTGAACTTGCAGGGTTCCGATGTTCAAGTGGGATGTAGCAATCCGTCGGACCTTAGTGTGTCAATCGCTTCGGCG
>Ga0070738_10001912_pt1 | contig 36362 bp, 24 predicted proteins | sample Coa_R2_2_FD_66446 | JGI IMG/M metagenome (GOLD analysis project Ga0070738, IMG submission 66446) | Surface soil microbial communities from Centralia Pennsylvania, which are recovering from an underground coalmine fire - Coalmine... | ecosystem: Environmental > Terrestrial > Soil > Unclassified ...
AGTCGAGTTAAATTTGCTAGAAAAGGCAAAGCTACCAATGAAGATATCTTGTAAAAAAAATTAGGGGTATAAGGAAATAAAAGCGAACCTAAACTCAACCAAGGTACTCGATGAAATGAAGAAGCAGAATTCACCAAAATAATCTTTGTAAATAGTTGAGGGAATTTCTCTAAAACCTTCAGAGCTAAGCAACCGCCAAAAGACTCGCCACACAGATAAACAGATGATCGCGGTGATTTTTCTAGTTCTATCTGGGTTAAATTAGCCACTTCTTCTGTCATCTCATCCCAGTTCGTGAGATCATCTGGTGGAATAACAAAACAACGCACATCAAAAGCATCCTCTAAATTGGCTGTTTGAAGATACATCAGTTCTTTTCCAGTTTCATCCATCCCTGGTAAAAATATAAAGAGTGGATAGCTAGGGTTAGATATTTGGGTAGATAAGAAATAAGGATGACTACGAGTTTTAGATCGCATAATTAGACTAACTTGTAATAAAAGAGGTAATGTCAATTCAAAATATTTCTTTCAGACTAGCTACGCATTGGCGCAGATCCTCTGGAGGAGGCACAAAATTCAAAATTGAATAACTAACAATTTTTATGAGATTAATAAGGCGTTGCTGAATCAAAGTATGAATTTGTAATCCAAGGGTGTGTAGAGATGTATTAATGCTACGTCTCTACAAGGATTTCGGTTCAAGCTACGAAAAAGTCTACAAACATAATTCATGACTAAATTCAGCAACGCCAATGAATAAATTTAGGAAGTTGTATCCTAAATTCATAACTTTGAATTCCTAAAAAGGTTAACGTGCAAGCTGATATAGATTGAGAGATCTCACTCAAAGCAGCAAGGCTGTTCTATAGTGGGAGTTTCTTCAAGTTGCACCATCACTAGCACCGCTGGCTCATCACCTACTGTTCCAGAAAGGTGACCCTTATGACCTTGCTCGTCTGTTTTCGTGTTTTGATCTCCGCCAAACGAGATCTCACCAGGACCCATCTCTACTCGTTGCCCGTCCATGGTTTCCACAAACCAACGTCCTGACAATGGGATAATCCATTGAGGCTTCGGATTCTCATGCCAGCTTCCAACCCATCCAACAGGTAGCACTGTAAAGAGAATTGTGGCACCAGATTGCTTCAATTTAGAAAGCCACTGAGGAGAAGTATCTGGTGCTATGCCTTTCTGAATAAAGTTTTGAATTTTGCAACGGGACTGGTGACTGACGCCTTTGCGGTCGGTCCAGACATGCCAGTAGTCAATTGTTGGTGGTGTTGGATTCTCATTAGCATGTGATGTTGTACGGCTATGTAATGAGTTATCTTGCATAAGAATTGCTCTCCTTGATTGTGTGGTTATGGAAAAAATGCTCCAATTGTTGGAGTTTTCATCTAGCTGAAAATAGTTGTGTAGTTTTAAGACAAAGGGTTTGAGTACTTTCTACCAATTCTCCAAAATTCAGCAACAGATCTAACAGAAAAAACCCTTATTGAATCTAGCTTTCTGAATTTTGATTGGTCTTAGACGTAAACAGTAAGTAGATCAAAATACGAAATTTAGATCAGTTCTCGCACTTTATCTGATATTGCTGAGACGATAATCTTCTCACGGTTAGGCTCACCTCTAATCAAAGATTCAGTAAACTTAGCAGCTTGAGTGAGGGTAATTTTGGGAGGTAAGGGTGGCTCATGGGGATCAACGATCGCCTCAACTATGACAGGTCCTGGTGTGGCTAGTGCTTGATCAAGAACCTTACCGCACTCTTGCGGGTCGTCAATGGTAAAGCCAGTTCCACCACAGGCGCGAGCAAAGGCAGCATAGTCCATTGGTTGCAGTTCACAGCCATATTCTGGATTGCCTAAGAAAACCATCTGCTCCCACTTAATTTGGCCTAAAGTATTGTTCTTAATAATGACGACCTTGACGGGAAGTTGATATTTGACACACGTCATAAACTCTGCCATTAACATCGAGAAGCCTCCATCCCCGACAAAGGCAACGCATTCTCTTTCGGGATAAGCGACTTGGGCAGCGATCGCATAAGGCAAACCACAAGCCATTGAGGCCATAGTTCCCGATACTGAGTGCATTTGACCGTGCTTGGCGGGAATTTGTCGCGCCCACCAAGTCGTATTGGTACCAGAATCAGCAGAAACAATAGCGGTATCAGACAAACGTTTACCCAATTCCCAAGCCACTACTTGGGGTTTCATTGGTTTATCCTGTCGTGTACCCCTTTGTTCCATTAACTCCCACCAATCTTTCATACCCGCTTGAGCCTGTTCCAGAAAGCTCTTATCTTCTTTAGGTTCGACCATCGACAGAATGGCTTGCAATGTGCGACGGCTATCACCTACCAATCCCACCTCAACAGGATAACGCAATCCAATTCGCATCGGGTCAATGTCAATTTGGACACCTCGTGCTTGTCCCGGCTTTGGCAGAAACTCCATATAGGGGAAAGATGTACCTACCATCAACAGAGTGTCACAGTCCTCCATCGCCTCTTGAGAAGGCTTTGTTCCAGTTAGACCAATGCCACCTGTTGTGTATGGGCTGAAATCTGGGACAGCCGCTTTACCTAACATTGCTTTGACAATAGGTGCACCTAACTTTTGTGCCAGTTGTTCCAATTCCTCTGTTGCCTTTAAAGCCCCACGACCAGCAAATATCACTATTTTCTTGCCAGCATTGAGAACTTCAACAGCACGTAGCAAATCATTTTCACTGGGCAGATGGGCCCCTTGTGCTCTCACCTCCGATGTGTGATGAAGTACATTGTGCATGGAATGCTTTCTAGTAACTTTCTCGGTTTGGAAATCAATGGGAAACGTGATGTGAGCCACACCACGTTTAGAGATAGCGGCACGGCAAGCCAAATCTGCAACAGTTTCAATATGATCAGGTCCCATCACACGAGTGTTATAGACAGCAACATCCATGAACACCTTGTCAAGGTCTACATCTTGCTGGGAGTGAGTATCAATCAAGTCATGGAAGTGTTGACCTGTAATCGCTAACACTGATTGACCATCCATCTTCGCGTCATAAAGACCATTAATCAGATGGAGACCGCCCGGTCCTGATGTCGCTAGACAAACACCCAACTTGCCCGTGTATTTAGAGTAAGCACAAGCCATAAAAGCCGCTGCTTCTTCATGACGCACTTGGATAAAGCGGATTTTGTCTTGGCGTTGGCGCAATGATTCCATAACACCATTAATGCCATCACCAGGTAGACCAAAGATCGTATCTACACCCCAATCTATGAGAGTATCAACGAGAACATCAGATGCTGTTGTTACCATTTTTTATTCCCCAACCTTTTGCTTTTGTCTAGCTAGATACCACCTTGCATTTACATGAATAAGCACAGAACCTGTTATTACAAGGTTTTGTTTCATGTTGAAATTGATTCCTCTAAGGTGCATCTAGCGGATGGGAGAGACTCAATTGGATTGCCATGCCTTGACATTTGGAGTGCAGAGGTATCTAAAAACTCAGGCTTCATGTCAATACTAAAGCCAAGTTCATTAGGTGGTATGTAATCACTCTACTCAACTGCAACTGTATAATTGCGTTGCTCCCATTGGCTGCTGTCAATCCAGAAAAAAGTAAAGTTGATTGACTGTTGCTGATTATCAGAAACTAGGATATCGACACAATCTACTCCTAATTTTGTGGAAGTTGAAAGTATATCTCGTACACTTTGCCAATTATCCTGTGACCAGTGTAATTGGAAAGGTGTTAGAGCTTGAATTCGCAAGGTATAACCTTTTTTAACTTTGTCTACCTGACGGTTAAACTTCCAAATTTCTAGCAGTTTGCATTGTGAACGATCATTCAAATATCGATTTGCCACTGCTGGGATAAAATCAAATACTTGACCATCATGATACGAGCGTAGCAGCTTGATGTATTCTGCATGAGCCCACATGAGAGGCATTGCAGAACCTGTTGGTTGTCCAAAATACATATCAGCTTCTGGGATATCTGCTTCATCCCAAATCTGTTCTGGTAGTAAAACAGTGTCTGAAGCAAATCCTTCTATTGCCTGAATATATGTTTTGACATCACCACCAGTGGCTAATTCATAATGTCCTCGTTCTCCTGTCAATAGAGGCCAAGCACGTCCTTTGCCCCAAGAAATATAGGGATCTCCGTTTTCTTGTTGTCCATAACCGTCGTGATTGTAACGATGCCAACAAGGTCCAACAGAGGTGTCTACTTTCAAAACTGCATCAATGACTTTGACAGAATCCACGATGATGGGATCATTGGCTTTACGAATTCCATAGCGTACCAATTGCAGAAACCCTCCATCAACAATTTCCTTAGCAGGAAACTCTGTTGGTTTCCCTGGTGGCTGACTACTTAGGAAAAGAGTTCCTTGGTTAGGATTTTCATTGGGTTGAGGATTATTGATGTCTGTGGGAGTAATGCGGATGTAATGCCGTTTAATGCCAGGTACTAACGTTCCTTCGCTAGTGACTGTCCAGTCTTCAATATGAGATTCTAAGAAATCAGCATATTCTTCAATAAATTGTGCTGTTGTTTCATCTCCACGTTCACGGGCAAATTGGGCAGCGCAAATTAAAGCAGCAATGCTACACGCTAGTGTTGAGGGAGAATAACCGCTAACCTCTTCCCATCTCTCTTGTTGCGTAGCGGGTCCATGGCGGATCAGGTACCCCGCTGCTCTCAGAATCATGGGATAAAAATCAAAGTTGAATGGTACATTTTCCCGATGTAATAGCCATGCTAACAGAATGGGAAATGCTACCTCATCCAATTGGATACCTTTCCAGTAAAATTCACCATCAACCCAGAAGTTTTGGGCAAAACCGCCATCCTCTTGCTGACTGGTGACCAGATAAATGAGCGATCGCACTGCTGTATCAGTTTCGCCAGCAGCCACCAAACCGGAAACACTGCTGACCATATCTCTTGTCCAGACTAAATGGTATCCTCCTTGATCCTGATCACCCTTGACTTCACCCCAAGGAATGGCAAGGGATGCAATTAAAGCACCTGGATAAGTTTTATCTTCATGTGCCAGAAGCAGACTAATGCTGCTTTGATACAACTTACCTTGATCACAAGAAACCTTTTCCAAGGGTCGGATGTTGTGACGTGAGCGTTCCCACTGTTGGATGTAGTGTTGCTTCTGTTGTTGGAAAGGAACATTGAGTGACTGAAATAGCGTGGAAATCGCATTGTGCAGAGTTGTGCCAAATGCCAGCCCCAGAGTAAATTCGTCCTTATCATCTAAATCTAGTTTTCCAGTCAAAGCAAGATTGCCATCTAAAGCACAGCTAAACTCCCAGTCCATCTGGAAATTGTCAGCCAAATCTGTCCAGCCATCACTTTCACCTACATAGCCACAGGATAGACGAGTAAACGGGACTGTTGCACCCAGTGCTAGCCAGATTCCGCCTTTTTCTGCCGCGAGAATATTATGTTCGGCTACTTCTATTATGTATCCATTGTTACCTCTACCTCCAACTTCAAGATGAGGCGCACACAAAGCGTATATATCCAGTTGGGAGAGGAAGTGAGGTTCTCCTGTTAATTTCGTGCGTTGTATTATACAGGAAAAATTCGGGTCAGAAATAACTTCCTTGACGATGGTATAACGCCCCTCTGGATCGGAATTCGTAATACGGTATCCCAAACCATTGGTCCATAGAGATTCAACTTTTGATTTGAGATGACGTTTCTCTTCGTGGAAAAAGCTGTTCCCATCAGATATGAGATACTGTAGGTCGCGAATCTGCGGTCGGTCTACAGTGGGATGGTAAACTTCAGTGACAACACCATTCCAAAGGGTAAACCAAACACGGCTTGAGGTAGAGTAGGCTGTTCCTACTCCATTTTTATTGGCATGAGTCCATCGAGGAGTTGTGCCTGGGGAGCCAAAAGCTTGTTCTTGAATAAAACGTTTTACCATACTCTATTGTGCTGATGTGCTCTGAGTCACCTTTTGATTGTTTGATTCTGCTGTTAGTGTTTTCCATGCAAATCGAGCCAATCCAGTCAGCAGATTCCAGCGATCTAATTTGCTGCCATGGTTCATGTTTTGATTCATCTGGCGAGCTACTTCCATCTGAATATCTGACTCAGTCATTTTGTCATTATCATCTTTGATTGCATAAGGTTGAGCTTGAGCTTGAGACCCCAAGTAAGCTCCCAGTGCAACACAAGCAAGACCAGTTCCCAATGCTAAAATAAGCCAATCTTGATTTTCAGTAGCCCAAAGTTGGGTACTATAATCTTGTGCTCGGTCATCAAATCTACCATGAGCACCGTGGTCTCCCGGTAATGGTTCCCATAAATTACTAGGACGATTGTGATCTTCTGGTTGTTCTGTCTGCTGACTCTTATATCCAGTTTGGCCAAGGTAACGGTCTAGCAGTCCAGGGGCAACTTTGTTTCCCAAGATCGCCTCTACTGTAGGAGTGCCTACATAAAGCTCGCGCCGCTTGTGAGTTGCAGCCCAAACAATCGCCTCTGCTGCAACTTCTGGTTGAAAAATGGGTGGCACTGGTTGTGACTTATGGGGCATATTGTTCTTGATCCAGTCAAACTGCGGCGTGTTCACGGCTGGCATTTGCACCATTGTGATGTAAACGTTGCTATTATCGTGATGCAGTTCACAACGGATAGAATCAGTAAAACCTCGAATTGCAGCCTTAGCTCCGCAATAGGCTGATTGTAAGGGAATTGAGCGATAGGCAAGGGCAGAGCCGACTTGTACAATTGTGCCGCGATCACGTGGCTTCATTCTTCGCAATGCCGCCATTGTTCCATACACATATCCTAGGTATGTCACCTCGGTAACACGCCGAAACTCCTCTGGTTTAATTTCTAAAAATGGTGATAAAATCGACGCCATTGCGTCATTAACCCAGATATCTATAGGTCCAAACTCCTTCTCAACCGCCGCCGCTGCAGCTTCGACTTGATCAGGGTCGGAAACATCTGTTGGTAGAACTAGAGCCTTGCCACCCATTGCCTCAACTTCCTTACGTGCACCTTCCAGTCCATCAAGACTGCGGGCAATTAGTCCGATGTGAGCTCCTCTCTTAGCAAACGCTTGTACAGTTGCACGTCCAATACCGGCTGAGGCTCCGGTAATGGCAACAACTTCAGGTTTTGATGATCTCATAGTTTACTACTTCTTTATTTAATGAAAATCGACATTCTTTTCTAAGAAATTACTAAACAATTAGGCGTGTGTTACGAACAAAAACCTTGTGCTTTACTGTCGTTGATTTATCAGCTTACAACCAACAGTATGGTGCAGTTAGCTTAGTTTTAAAGTAATTACAAATAAGCTCAACTACTGCTTTTTCACCTTTTAGCCAAGATATTTACATTAATTAGACAATTTTTCATTTGGTGGCTATGAAAATCACTTTAAAATTTAATAGTAATGATTTCCTCTAACCATTGGAGTAATAGCACTTCTGCCAAAAAGTCTACAAATTTTTCATCTATTTTTCATGTTTCATGATTGAATAGCAATCCTATTTGAGGAACGAATTCGTCAATTTCATTAAAATCGCTTTCTTGAAGAAATCGAGTTTCTCCATGTTTACAAATGATGTAAGATAGCTATATGAAATCTTTGAAAAATTCAGAAGTTAGATAAAGAAAGTGACAATCAAGTATACAGATAGCAGACTATTAGTCTACTCCTTACACCATTTCACCTAATTTCAAAGTAAAGTAAAAATAATTTCTCAGCATCCTTGAATTGAATCAGAAGTGAAAAAGTTACAAATACAATACTGTTAATTGCACAATGACAATTCATCGTCCAAAAATCAAAGCATCGAGTGAGTACGCACCTGGTCCTACCATGGCGATCACTATTAGCATGACACAATACATAAATGCCTTTTCCCAACTGGGTGGTTCGCCTTTCCCTAAAGGACCTTTATACTGTCCTTCAGGAATTAAATAAGGATCTTTAGCGACAAAAGGTTTACCTTCACTAAGGTGTAACAATATCGCCATTAACATTGAAGCAAGTAGAGGGAAAGTGGCCAAGAGCGTCAGGAATCCAAGGATCAAAAAAATCCCACTACCCAACATTGACCATGCTGATAAAAAGCAAAGAAACACAGGCATTTTGAGAGACTCTGCCCACTGACGAAGATGCTTTGCTTTTGGATAACCGTGTAAGAGGAACAACCCGCCAACACTAACTCTGAGCAACAAAAGTGCCAATCCTGGAAATCCATCAGGATAAACATGATAAATTGAACTCAACAGGTATGGACCTAGCTGTGGGAAATCAAATGAAGCTAGATACAACGCGATCGCCACACCAATTGCAAATTTATAAATCATTGCTGTACACCACGGGTATTCAGGTCGATGGCATATAAGGAATGACCTGCCGTGATCAAAAGGCGATCGCGTTCCTTACCGCCGAAAGTTAGATTGGTGGCTGTCTCTGGTACAAGAATTTTTCCTAAGCGAGTTCCGTCAGGGGCGTATACTTGCACACTGTCTTGAGAGCTGGTAAAAACATTGCCATGTTCGTCAACTCGGAATCCATCAGGTTGTCCTGGCTCAATGATGGCGAACACACGACCATTCTTGACATGACGACCGTCTACAACATCGTAGACACGAATATGATGCGGTCCTCCTGGAATATTAAATGCAGCTGTATCCGAAACATACAGGAGTCTTTCATCTGGACTGAAAGCTAGTCCGTTAGGACGCACCATGTCTGTCACTACAGGATAAATCTCACCAGTTGCTGGGTCAAAGCGGTACACATAGCTTCCGGGTTGTTCTTGTTCACCACCATAACCTTGGTTTGGTTCAGTGATACCATAAGGTGGATCAGTAAACCAAATACTATCGTCACTTTTGACTACCAGGTCATTTGGGCTATTAAGGCGTTTTCCTTGGTAGCGATCTACTAAAATTTTCCATTCAAAATTGTGCTCATATCGGATAATGGCGCGCAGTCCAGAGGAACATGCAACCAAACGTCCCTCCAAATCCCGGTAATTACCACTTTGGTAATCAGATGGTTCTCGCAGGACGCTGACATTGTCAGTGGATCTCCAACGCAACAGGCGGTTGCCATGAGCATCACTCCACACAACACTATCATCTTCATGAAAGTAAACAGGACCCTCGCTATGGACGGCACCGTTAGCAAGTTTTTCAAGTGAGGCACCTGGACGTACTAGTGCACGCATACGCTCATCATAAATTTCAATAGCTTCAGGCATAGGCATAGTATTTTCTGGTTATTTAACTTGATTGCTGTAGATAAATATCAGCTTCACCCTAATCCCAAATCCTTATGAAGCTGTGCCTATTTTTTTAAAAAAAACAGAGTATATAGTTTATGGCTATTGTTTATCACCACTTATCACTAATTGATTCAGCACAAGCTTATAGGTAATTAGTATAAGGATAATTCTTATGACATTCGCTTTAATTTACCTCGAACTATAGACATAGATTTTGTAAAATTTTAGTAGTTAAATTTTGCTTAAAGACTATTTAATTTAATCAAATTGATGCTTCTCCATACAAGTTTTTTATCTTGAATAGAAAATTACTTTTCCTTAACTTAATTCTTTCTTAATTTAAAATTAATAATTTATATAGCAATCCTATTTGAGCTTATTTGACTGACTTATCATTTCTAGAAAACCTATCTCTCAAGCTTTGCAAATAATTTATGTTTGCCATCAGATAATATAATATATATTAGAAAATGAAAATAAAATGAAATGAAAATATTTCTTTAGAGATAAATAAATATTACACCATTAGATAGAAGCAGTATTACAGTGTAAATTTTAATCTAAGCATAGAAATCTTTTTAAAAAAATTAGATAGTGATTCTAAGTCATGTTAATTAACTCTCTACTAAAACGAATAGAATCATAATCTTGACATGAAAATTATTGATTTCATTCTCAATATAAATAAAACTTGTTTGCTTTAAGTTAATAATGAAAGACAACATGGCTACCTGATACAAAAAACAATGCCAAGAGAGATCTTGCAAGGGTGGCACAAAATCTTTTTGTGGGTAACTAAAAATCTATGACCAATATCAGTGAGCATTACGACATTATCATTATTGGTACCGGAGCCGGTGGAGGTACACTAGCTCACCGCCTCGCACCCACAGGTAAAAAAATTCTAGTGTTGGAACGAGGTGACTTTTTACCAAGAGAGAAAGCTAACTGGAATCCAAAGGAGGTTTATCAAAAACACCGCTACCATACTGATGAGCAATGGTACGACAAAGAAGGTAAAGCCTTTCAGCCACAGACAGGTTACTGGGTAGGTGGCAATACTAAACTGTATGGTGCAGCTTTGATTCGATTACGAGAGCGAGATTTTGAAAGAGTCATTCACAAGGGAGGTATTTCTCCAGCATGGCCGCTCAAATACTCAGATTTTGAGCCATATTATACACAGGCAGAAAAGCTGTATGATGTCCATGGCAAACGTGGGGAAGATCCAACCGAACCACCTTACAGTGAACCATATCCTCATCCCCCAGTGAGTCATGAGCCAGATATGGAGAAAATTGCAGATGGTATCCGTGAGTTAGGTTACTACCCATTCCATTTGCCACTAGGATTAAAGCTCAATGAAGCTGATCGCCTGAACAGTCCCTGCATTCGCTGCGATACCTTTGATGGATATCCTTGTCTGGTGCATGCAAAAGCTGATGCTGATATCAATGCCATTCGTCCTACCCGCGAAATGTATGCCAATGTCAACCTCATAACTAAGGCCAAAGTTTTACGGCTGCATACGAGCGAATCAGGAAGAGAAGTTAAAAGTGTAGAAACTGAAATTGCAGGCGAGATGCACTGGTTTTCAGGTGATATTGTCGTTGTTTCATGTGGGTCTATTAATTCGTCTGTCCTGCTTTTACGTTCTGCAAACGACAAACATCCTCGTGGATTAGCAAACAGTTCCGATCAGGTGGGACGGAATTTCATGAAACAGCTAGAAACCGCTATAGTTTCAATACATTTAGAAGTGAATCGAGCTAACTTTCAAAAAACAATTGCTGTCAACGACTATTATTGGGGAGAGCCGGATTTTCCTTATCCAATGGGCATGGTGCAGAATACAGGCAATGTGCTAGCTGATATGATTCCCGCAGAAGCTCCTCCACTTATGGCTCCATTTGTCAAACTCATTCCTCATTATGAGCGACATTTACTAGCTGAGCGATCAGTTGGCTGGTGGCTGCAAACAGAGGACTTACCAGATCCGAACAATCGAGTTCGCCTGGTAGGTGACAAAATTCACATTGACTATACACTTAATAACACAGAGGCAAGCGATCGCTTAATCCACCGATGGACATCGGTACTCAAGTCCATCCCTCGTTCCGCCAAACATGTCCTGCCATTTAGCATATATCCCCGCACTTACATACCTGAACAAGCAGTTGCTCATCAATGTGGTACTTGTCGATTTGGTACTGACCCTACAACCTCAGTCCTTGACCTCAATTGTCGTACTCATGATGTCGATAATCTCTACGTAGTAGATAGTAGTTTCTTTCCATCAAATTCCGGTGCTAATCCTACGCTAACGATTATGGCGAATGCATTACGTGTTGGCGATCATCTAGCTGAACGATTGAGATGAAATAGTTAGCAATTATTAATTACAGAGATAAAAACAAAAAGGATGAAGATTATGGCCAATGAGGAACAGAAAATTCAACCACAAGAGCAACCGCCGACTGAATCTCAACAATCAGACTCAAAAGAAACAGACTCTCATCCCTTAGCTACAAGTCTAGGTGCTTTAGGAGGTACTGTGGCAGGATCTGCAATTGGTCGTTCAATTGGTGGTAACTTGGGTGCAGCTATTGGTGGAGTTGCGGGAGCAGTTACTGGTGGTGTAGCAGCCAATAAGCTGGCAGGGTATACTGAAGAACTGATTGAAGATATCCAGCCGACAATTGGATTGGGATTAGGAGCTGATGATAAACCAATTGAACTACTCCCTCACTACTCTTGGAAAGAACTACAGGCATTATCAAAACCACAAACTCAAACTTTATAAATTTTGGTGAACTATAACTGTAGTTTTGTATTTATGAGTCAAAATATTTCTGACACTTTTCAGACAGCTACAGACAAAGAACCAAGTATTTTTGAAGCAGAGGTTTTTATTTTTCCGACCTCTTTTGCTCAGCAGCGATTGTGGTTTCTCGACCAACTAGCACCTGGGAGCTCATCCTACAATATATTAGCAGCAGTTCGCTTGACAGGTTGCCTCAATTTAACCGCCTTAGAGCAGACATTTAACGAAATTGTCCGCCGGCACGAAACCTTACGCACTACATTTGTGATGGTAGAGGGGCAACCGATGCAAGCGATCGCACCCAATCTCACCATACATATCCCCGTAATAGATCTACGCCATCTCGAAAGCTGCGATCGCCAAACCCAAGCACAACAACTTGCAACCCAAGAAGCTCGCCATCCTTTCAATCTCACGACTGGTCCATTGTTGCGAGTGACACTGCTACAACTTGATGAAGCAGAATATGTGCTGTTGCTAAATTTACACCATATAGTAGCCGACGGCTGGTCAGTCGGGGTTCTGCTGAAAGAACTAGGAACATTATATGAAGCCTTTGTCGAGGATAGGCGATCGCCCCTGCCAGAATTACCTATTCAGTATGCCGATTTCGCCGAATGGCAACGAGAGTGGCTGCAAGGATTGGGGAGCAACGGCACATCTCCCTTACAAACTCAACTAGATTACTGGCAGAAACAGTTAGATGGGCTCTCAGTGTTAAATCTCCCCACCGATAGACCAAGACCAGCCGTTCCAAACTACAGGGGATCGCAACAATTTATAGAACTACCATCCTCCTTAACTCAAGCACTAAACCAACTGAGCCAAAAACAAGGCGTGACATTGTTCATGACTCTGCTGGCAGCGTTTAATCTCTTACTCTATCGCTACACCCAGCAAGAAGACATTGCAATTGGTTCACCCATTGCCAATCGTAACCGCAGTGAGATAGAAGGGTTGATTGGTTTTTTTGTCAATAGCTTAGTGCTACGTACCAATTTATGGGGTAATCCGACATTTAAACAACTGTTATATCGTGTACGAGAGGTCACTTTAGGAGCTTATGCCCATCAGGACTTACCTTTTGAAAAACTGGTCGATCAACTGCACCCAAAGCGAGATTTGAGTCATCATCCTTTGTTCCAGGTAGTATTTAGCCTACAAAATACACCAATTCAAGCACTAGAGTTACCAGGATTGACACTTTCGCTATTTGAGTTTAACAGCAAAACCGCAAAGCTTGATTTGGAGTTTCACCTGTGGCAAGACTCGCAAAGTTTGAAAGGACAAGTCGTGTACAGCACCGATTTATTTAATGACAGCACAATTACCCGGATGCTGAGACATTTTCAAACGCTGCTAGAAAGTATTGTTGCCAATCCAGAACAGCGGATTTTAGATTTGCCTTTACTAACTGCACCAGAAAGACAGCAATTATTAATAGATTGGAATAAAACCACAAGAAACTACAAACAGAACAAATGTTTTCATCAGTTATTTGAAGCGCAGGTAAAGCTATCTCCTAATGCCATAGCAGTTGTTTTTGAGGATAAGCGATTAACTTACCGCGAACTAAATATTCAAGCTAATCAACTTGCACATCACCTACAACAATTGAAAGTAGGTCCAGACGTGTTAGTTGGTATTTGCTTAGAACGTTCACTAGAAATGATAGTTGGGCTATTGGCTATCTTTAAGGCAGGTGGAGCATACTTGCCTTTAGATCCTACCTATCCTCAAGAACGTCTAAATTTCATGTTGGAAGACGCGAAAGTGTCTATCCTGCTCACTCATTCCTGTCTAGTTTCCTTTTTTGGAGAAGACAGGAAGGATCTCATAGTTTGTATAGATAAAAATTGGGCAACTATCACACAATATAGCCAAGAAAACCCAACTAGTTTAGTAAAATTTGACAATCTTGCCTATATCATTTACACCTCTGGCTCAACAGGAAAGCCTAAAGGTGTTTTAGTTGAGCATAGAGGACTCTCCAACTTAGCACAAGCTCAGATTGATGTTTTTAATGTACAGCCTTCTCACCGGATTCTACAATTTGCATCATTGAGCTTTGATGCTGCAATTTTTGAGATTGTCATGGGATTGGCAACAGGAGCAAGTCTTTACCTAGCAAAACAAGAACATATTCTTCCTGGAAAAGCTTTGCTGCAATTCTTGCGGGCAAAAGCTATCACTCACGTTACTCTACCACCTGCGGTGTTAGCGGCCTTACCTACAGAATCACTTCCCGCATTGCAAACTATTATTTGTGCAGGCGAAACTTGTTCTGAGGAGATTGTAAAACAATGGTGGAGTGCCAACCGGAGATTTTTCAACGCTTATGGCCCGACAGAAGCAACTGTTTGGTCAAGCATAGCAGAAATTCAGACTCCTGACGCAACACCGCCTATTGGTCAGCCTATTGCCAACACTCAAATCTATATATTAGATCAGCATTTACAACCATTACCAATTGGGATTCCGGGTGAATTGTATATTAGTGGTCATGGACTAGCACGAGGCTATCTTAACCAGCCCAAATTGACTGCCCAAAAGTTTATCCCTAATCTTTTTAGTAATCAAAAAAGCACCCGGCTTTATAAAACGGGAGACTTAGCCCGTTATAGACAAAATGGCGATATCGAATTTTTAGGCCGCCTTGACAATCAGTTAAAAATTCATGGTTTCCGCATCGAGTTGTTAGAGATTGAAACAGTACTCAGTCAACATAAAACTGTGCAACAAGCAATAGTAATTGTTCAAGAAAATACATATCATGATAAACATTTAATAGCTTGTATTGTTTTCAACTCCAAGCAGCCACCAACAACCATTGAACTGCGCAATTTTTTAAAGAAAAAATTGCCAGAATATATGGTGCCAAAAGCTTTTGTAGCACTAGACACTCTACCTCTAACCCCCAATGGTAAAGTGGATCGTCTGGCACTAAAATCAATTCATACTTCAACTCATAGATTAAGAGATAAAATCTTTCTTGCTCCTCGTTCCCTCACTGAATCAAAACTAGCAAAAATCTGGGAAGAAATTCTTAACATTGAGCAAGTGGGTATTCATGATAATTTTTTTGATTTGGGAGGAGATTCACTTTTAACTGTGAGCCTTTTAGAGCAGATACGCAAACAGTTTGAGCGTGACTTGAGCTTAACAGAGTTATTTTTAAATCCAACCATTGAAAACTTAGCAGCTTCTCTAACCTCACAAACAGAGTCTCCCTCTTGGTCTCCCTTAGTTCCAATTCAGCCTCTAGGTTCCAATCCACCTTTTTTCTGTGTTCATCCAATTTTTGGTGTGGTCTTTCCTTATTACGAACTAGCCCATCATTTGGGGAAAAATCAACCATTCTACGGGCTACAGCCCATTGGACTTGATGGCAAGAATGCTCCACTAACTCGCATTGAAGATATGGCTGCTCATTACATTGAAGCAATACGCTCAGTGCAACCACAAGGTCCTTATTTTTTAGGAGGTTGGTCTTTTGGTGGGTTGGTTGCTTTTGAGATGGCACAACAACTGCAAAAATCTGGTGATAAGGTAGCTGTACTTGCAATGCTTGATACTTTAGCACCAATTTCTGACAACGTTCCTTCCTTTCCCAATGCTTTAAAGTTTTTTCTCGATACAGTCACACGCTATATTTGGCCGTTCTTCTTCGATTATTTTTATCTAATGATTGCCTCTAGCCAGCAGCAAATTCATAATTTCACATCTCGTATTCCTCATCTTCCTAAACTGACTAACTGGCTAAAAAATCACCATCATTCACACTTTATCTTCAAAGATAAATCCCCAGCAAATCTTATATCCGGGGAGTCTAAATTACGACTTTTAAGTGAATTCTCAGTTCGTCCAATGCTTCGTGTTTTCTATGCCAATAGTCAAGCCGTTCTCAACTACGTTCCAAAAGTCTACCCACAGCAAATCACTTTGTTGAAAACCAGTATAAACTCAAACATTTCCCAGCCAGACCCAAGCATGGGTTGGAATAAATTAGCTATTGGAAAAACAGAAATTCATCTGATTCCTGGTAATCACCTTACTATGCTGAGAAAACCCCATATCCAAGTTCTTGCAGAAACACTAAAAATCATCATTGAAAAACGTAAGTAGGTTGGGAAGAATGGGCGCTGCTGAATCAAAGTATGAATTTGCAATTCACGGTTATGTAGAGACGTAGCAATGCTATGTCTCTACAAGAATTCGGGTTTTGGCTACAAAGATATTACAAACACAATTCATGCCTAAATTCAGCAATGCCGGAAGAATGCGCTTAGAATAGGGCGCTTCCACATTCACAGCCTTTCACTAATTGAGGTGTGAGAATTGTTCTGCTCAAGGTTGCTATAGTTATGACTTTTACCCTGAACACAAACTTCTTAAAATTGAATTTACCATAGTAGATAACATTTCAATAAAATTTGATGGCTTTTTCAAACACCGTCTCAGCCGACACTGTTGTTGCTGGCTTTCATGCCCTGTCTGACCCTTTACGGATTCAAGTCTTAGAACTGTTGCGATCGCAAGAACTGTGCGTGTGCGACTTGTGCAAACACTTGGGAACCACTCAATCTAAACTGTCTTTTCACCTCAAAACCTTGAAGGAAGCAGGTTTAGTTCGCGCTCGACAAGAAGGGCGGTGGATTTACTATAGTCTCAATCTTCCTCAATTTGTCATCTTAGAACAATACTTGGCAGAGTTCCGCCGCACAAGCTCAATATTACCTCCTCGGCGCTGTCAAGATGATTCTTAATAGATTTGTTCAAGGGGATCTTGCTGCTAGTGGCACTCTTAGCCGTTAGGTTGACAAATCAAGTTTTTTTGAAATAATAAGGATGTATCAATTTTTTTTGAAATGTAAGCGCTCTTTTTCGGCTACCTAGGCATGAAGCTAAATAGATTGAACTCAGTGCCTGACTAGCCTAGTGCATTGATAGCAAGGATGAAATCAAAAACTATTTCCAAACAACTTTCTTTTGTTGATGGCTACTTGACTTTGTGGATTTTTCTAGCGATGGCGGTCGGGGTGAGCCTAGGCTATTTTCTTCCTGGGATAGAAAGATTTATCAACCATTTCCAGGTCGGAACGACTAATATACCAATAGCTATTGGCTTGATTCTGATGATGTATCCACCCCTTGCTAAGGTGCGATATGAAGAATTAGGAGATGTTTTTCGTAATGGAAAAATTCTTAGTCTATCGCTACTTCAGAATTGGATTATGGGACCGACTCTGATGTTTGTGCTAGCAATTACTTTGCTGCGTAGCTACCCAGAATATATGGTGGGGTTGATCTTAATTGGATTGGCCCGGTGTATTGCGATGGTGGTCGTGTGGAGTGACCTAGCGCGGGGGAATAGTGAGTACACAGCAGGCTTAGTTGCCTTCAACAGCATCTTTCAAGTCATCTTTTACAGTCCGTATGCGTGGTTCTTCATCAGTGTGCTACCACCACTTTTTGGCTTGAAAGGAAGTGTCGTCAATATCAGTATTGCGGAGATTGCTAAAAGTGTTTTCTTCTATCTTGGCATTCCTTTTTCAGCCGGCTATTTTACTCGCTTCTTTCTAGTAAAAGCAAAGAGCAAACACTGGTATCATGAGGAGTTTGTTCCTAAAATTAGCCCCATCACACTAATTGCCTTGTTGTTTACAATCATGGTCATGTTCAGCTTGAAAGGGAATTTGATCGTTCAGATTCCGTTGGATGTGGTTCGGATTGCCATCCCACTGATCATCTACTTTATCTTGATGTTTTTGCTTAGCTTCTACATGGCGTGGCGCATCAAGGCAGACTATTCTAGAGCAGCAAGTGTAGCGTTTACTGCCGCAGGTAACAATTTTGAGTTAGCGATCGCTGTTGCTGTTGCTGTGTTTGGAATTAATTCTGGTGCAGCATTTGCCGCTGTTGTCGGTCCCTTGGTAGAAGTGCCAGTCTTGATTAGCTTGGTGAACGTTGCCTTTTGGTTCCAGAGACACTATTTCAGTGCATCCGAATCAGAAGTGTTGTAGCAAAGTGTGGCATTAGCAAAGGATTTAAATCATGAAACGTGTGATGTTTGTCTGCAAAAAGAATTCTGCTCGTTCCCAAATGGCAGAAGGCTTTGCTAAAACACTTGGCTTAGGCTTGGTGGAAGTGACAAGTTCTGGATTGGAAGCCAGCCAAGTCAATCCAGGCGCAATCGCCACCATGCAAACTGTTGGCATTGACATTAGTGATCAGACTTCAAAGCCACTGGCAAATTTTAAGCCGGAGGATTTTGATATTGTTATTTCCTTGTGTGGTTGCGGCGTAAATCTTCCGCCGGAGTGGGTAACCCGTGAGGTATTTGAAGACTGGCAATTAGATGATCCGGCCGAGGAGCCAGAAATTTTTCCCAGAGTGCGCGATGAAGTTAAAGAGCGAGTCATTCACCTGATTGAATCTCTTAAGCAAGAATGTGCGCCTGCTGGATGAAAATGACAATTTAAATCATGTACTTCCTACCACTGGGACGGGTTCATTGCACCGATGAAGTGCTTCTATGCAATTGCCCCTATCGTTTTACTATCGTCATATCTGCTGTCTCTAAAGCAATATCAATTCCCTCTACAGCAAAGCTGATGTCTGCTGCAGCAAGCGCTTGTACATCACTGGCAAGAAATGATTTAGGCTGAGTGCTGATTTGAAGTTAATGGCAAGCGTTAGTAGCTGTTATCTAATAAGCATTGATCTGTTGAGTACGTTTAGCAAATTGTTTTCTCCGGTGCTGGATGACAGGTTGCATACGTGCGTTGCTTCATTAGAATAAGGGTAAGGAAAACATTGCTTTAGGAGGTAAAGCTATGAACCATATCAAGCAGGCGCTCGCAATTTTGGGAATAACGAGTATCTTAGGAGGAATACCTGCTGTGGTTCATGCACAACTTCCAGAAGTATCAACTAAGCTAGTCAGTTTCCAAGAATATTATAATCAGGGGTTACAAAAACTTAAAATCGGCAATTTCAGCAGTGCTATTCAGGATTTCAATCAGGTAGTACGATTGAATCCTCAATATTATGAAGGCTACTGTCTCCGAGGTCTGGCACGAGCACAATCAGGAGATTCTAAAACAGCGATCGCTGATTTTACTTTGGCACTACACCTTAATCCCAACCATACAGAAGCTTACAACGGAAGAGGAACAGCTTATGCGGAGACAGGAAATCTCCCTGCAGCGCTTGCCGACTTCAACCAGACAATCAAACTAGATCCACAGTTTGAAGATGGCTACTATAATCTTGGACTTGCCAACCTTAAATTAGGAAAGCACAAGCTGGCAGTTGCCAACTTTAACCATGCCCTTAAAATCAATGCCAATCGGGCTGATACTTATGGTAACCGGGGGCTTGCTTACTATGCTCTAGGAGACAGTAAACACGCTGTTAAAGATCTACAAGTGGCAGCAAGACTCTTTCAGCAACAAGGAAACACTGAAGGTTATCAACAAGTACAAACCCTCATCCAGCAGATGCAGCGATAAGCAATTTAAGATAACGTTCCCGCCCTATCTCATTTATGGCATGAATAGACTATTTTTCTATGCCCTATGCCCCTATTCCCCATGCCCCCTAGTATACGTAAGTTCATGTGATGTCCTCTGAAGAAGTTTTTATTTTCCCCCTATCTTTTGCCCAACAAAGGCTGTGGTTTATCGACCAGTTGATCCCCGACAACACTATTTATAATGTACCCACAGTCATCCGTTTAACAGGCTCGCTGAAAATAGCTGCACTAGAGCGGACATTGAAGGAAATTGTACGTCGTCACGAAACCTTACGCACCACATTTAAGGTATTAAATGGACAACCCCTACAAGCGATCGCCTGCAGCCAAACAATACCCCTTAACGTGTTAAACCTCCAGACATTGCCAGTCGATGAACGCGAGGCTGAAGCAAAACGCATTCTTGCTGCAGAGATAGAACGTCCATTTGATTTGTCTACAGGGCCATTGCTGCGAGTCATGCTACTTGTTCTCTCGGCGAGAGAATCTATCCTAGTGCTGAATATGCACCATATTATCTGTGATGATTGGTCTATTGGGGTGCTGATTCAGGAATTGGGAATCCTGTATGCAGCTTTTGCCCACAATAAGCCTTCACCCCTACCAGAACTACCTGTTCAGTATGCCGACTTTACTCACTGGCAACGCGAATGGCTGCAAGCTACTGATGTCAATGGTGTCTCACCCCTACAAACCCAATTAACCTACTGGCGACAGCAATTAAAAGATATTGCCATGTTGCATCTGCCTACCGATAGACCGCGATCGCAAATACAAAACTACCAAGGAGCAACAGAATTTTTAGAGATACCGCAAACGCTAACTAATGCACTTCAAGCACTTTCTCAGCAAGAAAGTGCTACTTTATTTATGACTCTACTCGCAGCCTTTCAGACACTGCTCTATCGTTATACATATCAAGCAGATATTGCTGTAGGTTCGCCAATTGCTAACCGCAACCGAAGTGAAATTGAAGGGCTCATTGGTTTTTTTGTCAATAGCTTAGTATTGCGTACCAACTTATCTGGAAATCCTACTTTTCGGGAACTGCTTCGTAGGGTACGGGCAGTCACACTAGGAGCTTATGGCCATCAAGATTTGCCTTTTGAAAGGCTAGTAGAAGAATTACAACCAGAGAGAAATTTAGGTTATCATCCTCTATTTCAAGTCGTGTTTGCGTTTCAAAACGCACCAATGCCAGCACTAACACTGCCAGGATTAATACCTAGCTTTATAAATATTGATTTTAAAAAAACACGTTTTGATTTAGAGTTGTACCTATGGAGAGCTTCTGAAGACTTTAGAAGTTTATGGGGTACTAACTGGAATTCTTCTGATGGTATTAGAGGTGTAATTGTTTACAACACAGATTTGTTTGACAAAACGACAATTACCCGAATGATAGAACATTTTCAAACACTGCTATCAGGCATTGTTGAAAATCCAAACGAACATATTTCCCAGTTACCACTATTAAGTGCACAGGAGCTAAATCGAATATTAGTAGAATGGAACCACAATCATGTAGATTACCCTCAAGATAAATGTATTCATCAGTTGTTTGAAAATCAGGTAGAGAAGAATCCTGATTCTACAGCAATAAGTTTTGAGAATCAGCAAATCACTTATCGAGAGTTAAATAATTATAGTAATAAACTAGCGCATCATTTACAAAGAGTAGGTGTTACTTCTGAAGTTTTAGTAGGTATTTGTATTGAACAGTCTGTAGAATTCATTGTGGGATTGCTGGGAATTCTCAAAGCAGGAGGAACGTATGTTCCATTAGACCCTAGATATCCACAAGAACGCCTAAAGTTTATACTTAAAGATGCACAAGTTTCAATATTGATAATACAAGAAAAATTTATCAAGCATTTTGAGAAATTCTTACATCCAATTATTTGCTTGGATGAAATGAAGGAAATTCTTGCTCAAGAAAGCGAAGAAAACCTCAAAAGCAGTGTTATTAGTGCTAATTTAGCGTATGTCATTTACACCTCTGGTTCTACGGGAAAACCTAAGGGTGTAAGTGTCAGCCATAAAGCTGTCATTAGGTTGGTATGTAACACCAACTATATAACATTAGAATCTCATGACAAAATTGCGCAAGCTGCCAACACTTCTTTTGATGCTGTTACTTTCGAGATTTGGGGAGCGCTACTGAACGGGGCTCAACTCGTTGGCATCAATAAAGATATAGCCCTTTCACCTCATGAGTTTGCATTTCAGCTACAGCAAAAAAGTATCACTGTCCTATTTTTGACAACTGCTTTATTCCAGCAAATCACTAGAGATATCCCACAAGCTTTTTCTTCATTAAGATACTTGCTATTTGGTGGCGAGTCTGTTGATCCAAGATGGGTCAAAAAGGTTATTAAACATGGTCCACCCCAACACTTAATTCATGTTTATGGCCCTACAGAGGGTACAACATTTTCTTCTTATTACTATGCAAAAGAAATTTCAGAATCAGCTACATCTATTCCCATTGGTTGCCCAATTGCAAACACACAAATTTATCTACTAGATCCCTATTTACAACCTTTACCAATTGGCGTTGTTGGTGAATTGTACATTGGGGGTGATGGATTGGCACGAGGATATATCAACCGCCCTGAATTAACTGCCGAATGTTTCATTTCTAATCCTTTTGTTTATAAGCTTGGCTCACGTCTTTACAAAACAGGTGATTTAGGTCGTTATTTACCAAATGGTAATATTGAATTTTTAGGCCGCATTGACAATCAAGTAAAAATTCGTGGATTCCGAGTCGAATTGGGTGAGATTGAAGCGGTGTTGAATTTACATCCAGTAGTGAAAGAAACAGTAGTTCTTTTTAATGAAGATATACCTGATGATAAGTATTTGATAGCTTATATTATTCCTAATCAATCACATAAATCAACACAAGATACACAAACATTAGTGTTTTTAGTCGGACAATTTCTCAAAGAAAACTTACCAGAATACATGGTGCCAAGAGCTTATATAATACTGGAATCTTTACCACTAACACCCAACGGCAAAGTGGATCGCCGTGCTTTACCCACACCTGACACATTTACTTTTACTCAACCAGATTATGTGGCACCACGCTCACAAGTTGAAGGATTGCTTGTAGAAATTTGGGCTCAGGTTTTGGGAAAAAAGCAAGTAGGTACCCGTGATCATTTCTTTGAACTGGGTGGTCATTCTCTACTAGCGACTCAGTTAGTTTCAAGAATACGGGATACCTTCCAAATAGATTTATCTGTACGTAATTTGTTTGAAGCACCGACTGTTGAACAACTTGCTAGACACATCGATACAATGTCTTGGGCAAAAAAAGGTTTGAGCCAGAATAGAACGACAAAAAAAGAACGAGAAGAAGTAGAATTTTGATCTGAGGGCTCTACCAAACTACAAACTGTTGTTTTCTGCCTATGCCACATGTCTTACTCCTCCGACGTAGGTCTTTTATAATTAAGCTACTTCCGAAGCAACACGACCTATGACCTACACCCCACCTAAACCACCGAGCTTTGAGGATTTTATCTCCCAATATGGGGATAGCACACGCTATGAACTCATTGATGGAGAGCTTAATATGGTCATTTTATACGGATCATTTTGCGGATGCTCCAGAATTCACTGAATTGGGTGAGCCTGCCTATAATGAATACCTAGATGCTGTCCTCCACAAAACTTGTCAGCATTTGTTTGGCAGGGCAGTAGTTTAGTTGGTGTTAAAGCCGAACAGTTGCTCAACTCTACAAACAAAATTGTATTCTATCCCTCTTTCAAGAAATATATGCTGCAAAGCCTATGTAGCAGAGGTTTGAGAAAAGTGTGTGTTTGATTTATCTTCAGTTTTAGGGACAAGTTGAAAACCAAGAGCATCTGCTTTCTTCTGAAGGCTTTTAAGTGTAAGATTACTCTTAAACTTATCTAACAGATTTATGACTAATAGAGAAGCACTGAGAAGCGTGGCGGCAGAAGTTCAATTGTTCAATGATATTGAGCAGAAAGAAACTTTTCTGTTTGTGCTTGGAGCATTATTTTCGCGAGTGATTAGCTTAAAAAAAGCAGCAGAAATGATGGAAATGGAACCCAATATCTTTTTAGAGTTATTAGACATCATGGGTTTAGAGTTTTCCTATCTAACTTCACAAGATGTTGCACTTGAAAAGGATTGGTAAGGAATGTGTTAATAGTCTTTAACTCATCCCCATTAATTTTTCTAGCGCGTCTAGGATTTCTCAATACTTTTGTTGACTCTGCCAATGAATTTTATCTACCAATGTTTGTGGCAGAGGAAATTTCTGCTAAATCGGACAAAGCTAGTCAATCCGTGCAACAGTTGATTGATTTAGTTAAGATAACACCCAGAGCGATTAAGCTAACTTTTTTAGCTAACAGTCTAAATGCACGACTAGGTTTAGGAGAGTCAGAAGCCATTGCTTTAGGTATTGAACTGCCATGTGATTACATTATTTTAGATGACAACGCGGCTCGAAAGGAAGCAATTCGGTTAGGGCTGCAAGTGAAGGGGACTCTCGCAGTCATCAAGAAACTTCAGGCAGATGGTAAAATTACCATTGATAGCTTAGAGCAACTTTATCAACAGCTAGTGGCAATTAATTTCAGAGTCAAGCGATCGCTGTTTGATAGCATCTTTGAAGACAAATAACTCTCGATTCACTCATTTTTTTCCAAATTTGAGAAATTGCTAAAAAAGCGAAAAATATAGGCAGGATAATAGTTTTGGCGATTTACCTTAATGCTCCTTAAACTATCACAACGCTCCAAAAACTTTATTTTGATGTGCTTGCATTAAGGTGAGAATACAAACGTTTTAAGTATCAATTCTTAATTGTACAGCATATATAATGTTTTTAATTACCTGATTGAGAGTAATTACACCTGCCTCTTAATACAGCTACTACAGTGAAAATAGGAGATTGCAAATTTTAACCAATTCCCAGGTATTCAAACGCTTGTCTCGCTAGAATCATGAAATTTTCAACCTCAAGAATGATTTATGTGCTGTTCTCGGTGTGATAGAACTACTGGGTTAGTCAATAACTACTAAACAACAACTGCTGCGAGGGGAGGTAATTTTGAAGATAGTTGAGTTTTTATCTCATCTTCGCAGCCTAGATATTCAGATTTCTGTGGATGGAGAAAAGTTACGCTGTAACGCCCCTGAAGCGGTTCTGACAGCAGAACTACGGGCAGAAATTCAACAGCGTAAAGTAGAAATTCTTGAATTTCTTAAAGCAGCTAATTATCAGTCCACTCACGCTTCCACGCCTCTTGTACCTATTGCTCGCAACAGACATCTCCCTCTTTCGTTTGCTCAACAACGACTCTGGTTTCTTGACCAATTAGTACCCAACAATCCTTTCTACAATGTCCCAGCCGCATTTCGTCTAACAGGTTCGCTGAATTTAGGGGCACTAAAACAAACTTTTCAAGAAATTGTACAGCGTCATGAAGCTTTACGTACAACCTTTATGGTGGTTGATGGGCAACCAGTCCAGGTCATTCATTCCAGATTAAAAATATCATTACCAGTCACAGATTTACGGCATTTGTCACCAGCCGAACGTGAAACGCAAACACGACTACTCACTATCGAGGAAGCCCAACGACCTTTCAATTTATCAACTGGACCACTGCTGCGAGTTACACTGCTACAGTTGGATGCAGCTGAGCATGTGTTGGTGCTAAATATGCACCATATTGTTTCTGATGGTTGGTCTATTGGGGTGCTGATTCGAGAAATAGTAGCACTATATACAGCCAATGCTTGCGATCGCCCTTCCCCCCTACCGCAACCGACAATCCAATATGCAGATTTTGCTTACTGGCAACGCCAATGGTTACAAGGGGAAGTTTTAGAATCTCAGCTAGCTTACTGGCGACAACATTTGGCTGGCATTTCCATGCTTAACCTACCTACCGATAGACCGCGATCGCCAGTTCCAACTTACCGGGGTGCAAGGCAATTACTAAAACTACCAAAAAGCCTGAGCAAAGACCTTTTAGCTCTTTCCCAGAAGGAAGGAGTCACCTTGTTTATGACTTTGCTGGCAGCATTTCAACTTTTACTCTACCGTTACACACAACAAGAAGATATTACTGTTGGTTCACCTATTGCCAACCGCAATCGCAGTGAAATTGAAGGATTGATTGCCTTTTTTGTGAATAGTTTAGTTTTGCGTACTAACTTCTCAGGGAATCCAACTTTTCTGGAATTGTTGAGTCGAGTTAAAGAAGTCGCGCTACAAGCTTATGCTCACCAAGATTTACCTTTTGAAAAGCTGGTAGAAGAACTACACCCAGAACGGAACTTGAACCAGAATCCACTTTTTCAAGTAGTCTTTGCCCTCCAAAATGCGCCTGTATCAGCCCTAGAATTACCAGGTTTAACTCTCAAACCTTTGCAATTTGATATTGAGACAACGCGCTTTGATTTAGAGCTTCATCTGTGGGAGCCAGAGGCTCAAAATGGTTTATGGGTAGATAGTTCAGAAGGAATCAGCGGCTTTGTCATTTACAACACTGATTTATTTGATGACGCTACTGTTACCCGGATGATAAGGCATTTTCAAATTTTATTAGAGGGTATAGTTGCCAATCCAGAACAACGAATTGCAACTTTACCACTGGTAAGTGCATCAGAGTTACACCAGTTATTAGTTGAATGGAACAATACTCAGGTTAAATATCCTCTAGACAAGTGCATCCATCAATTATTTGAAAGCATGGTAGAGCAGAGTCCTGATGCGATTGCCCTGGTATTTGAGGAGCAACAGCTCAGCTATCGAGAATTAAATATCCGCAGCAATCAACTTGCCCATTATCTCATCAAGTTAGGAGTCAGAAACGAAGTTTTAGTAGGACTTTGTGTCAAACCCTCTTTTGAGATGGTTATCGGGATGTTGGGCATCCTCAAAGCTGGTGGAGCTTATATGCTTTTAGATCCAAGTTATCCATCTGAGCGTTTAAACTTTATGCTAGAAGATGCTCAAGTTTCAGTCTTACTAGCCCATAAGCAATGGATGACGAGTATTGGGAACCCAAATTTACAAGTCGTTTATTTAAATCAAGATTGGGAAATTCTTTCTCAAGAAATTGAAAGTAATCCTACAAGCAATATTCAACCAGATAACCTTGCTTATGTCGTTTACACCTCTGGCTCAACTGGTCAGCCTAAAGGAGTTCAAATAGAACATAGAAGTTTGTTAAATCTGGTCTTTTGGCACCAAAAAGCATTTAAAGTTTCACCCTTTGAGCGAGCAACACAGCTGGCTGGAATTGCCTTTGATGCTTGCAATTGGGAAATCTTTCCCTATCTTAGCGCTGGTGCAAGCATTTATTTTATTGATGATGAAACTAGGCGATCGCCTGAACAGTTACAAGATTGTTTAGTTTCAAAAGCAATCACCATGAGTTTTGTTCCCACACCTTTAGCAGAGAAATTATTATTATTAGATTGGCCTGATAATGCAGCTTTGCGAGTGTTACTCACAGGTGGTGACCAACTCAAACAATACCCTTCAGCGTCTCATCCTTTCCAGGTAGTGAATAATTATGGGCCTACTGAGAATACAGTAGTTACCACATCTGGTTACGTTCCTGTAAGCAATTGTCAGGATTCCTTCAACCCCTCTTTTATAGCACCTACAATTGGTCAGGCGATCGCCAACACGCAGATATACATACTTGATCAACATTTACAACCTGTACCAATTGGTATTCCGGGTGAGTTGTACATCAGTGGAGATGGACTAGCACGAGGTTATTTAAACCGTCTGGATTTAACAAAGGAAAAATTTATCTCTCATCCTTTCAACGACAAATCAAATTCAAGGCTTTACAAGACTGGAGACTTAGCCCGCTATCGACTAGATGGTAACATTGATTTTTTAGGTCGTCTTGATCAACAGGTCAAAATTCGCGGTTACCGAATTGAGTTGGGAGAAATTGAAGCTGTGTTGAGTCAGCATCCATCTGTGCAGCAAACTATAGTGATCACACATGAGGATGCAGAGCAAAAGCTTCTAGTTGCATACATAGCGCTGAACGCTGGATACATCAGTGACCAGGATAATATGCAATTGCAGAATGAGAATGAGCAGGTTTTGCAATGGCAGATGGTATACAACGAGACTTACAAGCAACCAGGCACTGACTTAGATTCAACATTTAATATTGTGGGTTGGAATAGTAGTTTCACAAATCAGCCGATTCCACCAGAACAAATGCGCGCGTGGGTTAACAACCAAGTGGCACAAATTCTGGCTTTACAACCTAAACAAGTACTAGAGATTGGTTGTGGAACAGGTCTGATGCTGTTCAGAATTGCTCCTCACTGTACTAAATATTGTGGGACTGATTTTTCACCTACTTCACTTAACTACATTCAACAGCAGTTGACCAAGCAAGAAGTGCCACAGGTAAAGCTGTATCAAAAGATGGCTACTGATTTTGAGGAAATAGAAGAAGCAGCTTTTGATACAGTGATTCTCAACTCAGTTGTGCAATATTTTCCCAGTATTGATTATCTGATTCGCGTCTTAGAAGGTGCTTTACGGGCAACTGCTCCTGGCGGTTTTATCTTCATAGGAGATGTGCGTAGTCTGCCACTTTTATCAGCATTTCATGCCTCAGTACAACTGTATCAAGCTGAGTCTTCCTTGACATGCGAGGAGTTGCGGCAACGTGTACAAACGCAAATTTTTCAAGAAACAGAGTTAGTCATTGATCCAGCTTTTTTCCATGCACTTGTGCAGCATTTTCCCCAGATTAGCGATGTACAAATTCAACTGATGCGGGGAGGCGATCGCAATGAATTAACTCAGTTTCGTTACAATGTGATTCTTCACATCGGTGGTGAAAGTGTTAATCATACTATTAATAATATTGAAGATGATTCATTGTTCGACTGGCACGACGATAATTTAACAGTCTCACGAGTGCATCAGTTTTTGATTGAGAACCAACCAAAGGTTTTAGGTATTACCAATGTACCAAATGCGCGAGTCATGGCAGCAGTGAAAACCGCAGAATGGCTATCGAGTGCAGAAAATTTGAGAACAGTTGCTCAGATGCGTAAAGCATTGCAAGAGTTCGATAATTTGGGAGTAGATCCAGAGGATTGGTATACGCTGGCTCATCAATTGGCTTACAAAGTTGATATTAGCTGGTCAGCTTCAAATTGTGAAGGGCGGTATGATGTTGTTTTTGTCAGTCAAGAAGCCGTAGATAAGAAAATTAATTTTTCACGGAAGATGCACTTGCGTTCTTGGCAATCTTATGCTAATAATCCCCTACAAATGAAAGCAGCCCGTAAGTTAGTGCCTCAGCTTCAGACTTATCTTGCCCAACGACTGCCAGACTACATGATTCCATCTACTTTCGTTGTGCTAGATGCCCTACCTCTGACAGCTAATGGTAAAGTAGATCGCCGCGCTTTACCTAAGGTCGAGTTAGGAAAGTTAGAATGGGCAGGAACTTATGCTGCACCTCGAACTCCTATTGAAGAAATGCTAGTCAAAATCTTTGCTGAAGTTCTGGGACTTAAGCAAGTCGGAATTCACGACAATTTCTTTGAATTAGGAGGTCATTCCTTACTGGCAACTCAGTTTATCTCTAGAGTGCGTGACAGTTTACATCTAGAGTTACCGTTACATACTATATTTGAAGCACCGACAATAGCAAAATTATCTCAAGTGGTAGAAAGCTTCAAAGCAAGCCAAATTCAAAGTCAAGCCCCAGCTTTAGTACCACTGTCACGCGAGAGTCGGCGAATGAAATTATCATCTCTGGAATAAGTGCGATCGCCACATAGCTTTTTTGCCAATGGAAAATTAAAAATTAAACAACAACCTTCAGCATTTGGCTTGCGCAGAACATTTTCATACCGTGCGATCGCGCCTTAGGCTACTGCACGTCTTTTGACAAATGTTTATTTTTAAGTTGTAAGTCTTGGTTGAGTTCTATGCACAATGCTCATGAAGGGGTGGAATCGGTTGCAGAGTTGATTGCACGTTTAGTATGCGACCATGAAGCACGACAAGTAGCAGAAGAACAAAAGAAGTCCACTAAATTCGCAGCCTTACCTCTACCACTTTCCCTTCATCCACAACCGCGCAAATAATGCATTCACGTAACAGGCGTTTTTTATCCACAGGGTTTTGTATCCCTTTCCAAAAATTCCTGTTGCTGAATGCAGCTAAAATTCTTTCTCGACTGATAAGCATCGCCTGGTTGCTCCGTTCCCCACTATTAACCCACTCACTAATTTGTAGGCGCAGTCCTTCCTTAGCCGTCTCAATAGCAGGGTTATTGCCTGGAATAGATTCAAGCGCTTGAAGTTGCGATCGCAACTCCAGTAATTCCTTGCTTTCTGTGACTGTTATATTGGCTGGTTCTCCCAGTACAGCAAGGCGTTCTGCCTCCTGAACGAGAAAGTCAATAATTTGGTCTTCCAGGTCAAAGTTGGTAATAGCAGTTTTCTGCTGGCACATACCACTTTTTAGATAGTAGGTGCATTGGTAATATGATTTAAACTTGCTATCTCTTCGAGACTGATAGGTCGAAACTTTGACAAACTTAGCATTGCATTTTGCACAGAATATCAAACCTTGGAAGATATTAAGTTTTTGTGGATCGCGATCACCATGTGAGGCCCATGCATTCTTTCGATTACTACGGATAATTTCTTTAATTTCTTGGTGCTGTTGAAATGTAATTAATGCTTGATTATCGTGTGTATTCCAAAAAACTTTGATCTCATCAAACGACTTTTTGTAGCCATTTTCCTTAACTGTGTCATAAGGAGTGCCACCTGCCAGCACCGGATTAGTTAACCAATCTCGAATCCCAGTGGTAGTCCATCTCAGACCTGAGAATGGGTAACGTAGCCCAGCATTAGACTTTTCATCTACTTTCTTATTTAGTGTTGTTTGAGTAAGTGTATCGTTTTCATCAAGTAAGTAGTTACCTGATTTCCTAACATATTTTTCAGAACATTTTGAACTAATCCCAAAAAACTCATTTAATTTCTTCGCTGTCTGTGTACAGCTACCGACCTCATAAAATATTTTTAATATCAGTTGTGCAACTTCAACTACTGACAACTCTTCCTTATTTGCAAGGAGACAAATGCATGGGTCGTTATTAAAGATGTATTTGTCTGCTTCAATTTTGTAGCCAAACGGTGCATAAAAATGACTCTTCTTTTCTTTACGCCGGAGTTCCCGTTCCTTACGAATTCGCAAGCCAAGCATTTTAACTTCATGCTTGGCTACATCTAAGCGAATATCAACCGTCAGTTCCCCTCCAACTGAATCCAAGTCGAATGGGTCATCGAGTGCAATGGGTTTAATTTTTTTCTTTTGAAGTTCGCTTATAAGTTTGTAAAAAATGACTTGCGATGCTGCAACTCTATCTAATCGAGTAAATTTTAAAAATCTAATATTGTGGTTAATCGGCAGTTCTTGGACTGCTTTGATTAAGTTAAGCAGACCTTTACGGTCATGCTTGGTACGTTTGTCGATATCAAAGAAGATTTTATTAGCACCAGCATCTCTCAACCTCTGCATTTGCTTGATGAGTGCATCTTTGTCCTGTGCTTGCTCGTCGGTCGATACCCTCGCATAGCCCCAAGACTCAGAATCGGTAGAATCCATACAACATAAGCCATATAACGATTATAGAATTTACTTTACACTATAAATGTGATTTGAACTAGATTTTCTAAAAATTGAAGTGCAACTTTTGACGCTAAAACAGTGGCTCTAGGAGCTAATTGGAGAACCTCTTCAACCAAGCCACTGTGGTCTGGCTCTGTGTGGCTGACAATAACATAATCGATTGCCTTCGGATTGACGAGGCTTTTGAGCGTCTCTAAATACAGTTCGCGGAACTTAACGTGAGCTGTATCAACTAAAGCGATCCGGTCACCTTTAATTAGATATGAGTTATAGGTTGTACCGTTTTGTAGTCCAAACTCAATGTCGAAGCGATCGCGGTCCCAGTCAAGAGAGCGAATCGCCGTTGTATTAGGAGCTATTTCTACAGTTTGTATAGATAGGCGTTTTTGGGTATTCTCTGTGAGAGCTACCATTAGTCGTCTCCCTTGCAGATTTTAATCAATCTTCTTTTCTGTTTTTATTTTGCTCACAATTATTTTTGTAAAGTTGTTAAAAACTTTATTTTTCCTGAAATTCACTTTGTATCGAAAAATTCTGTTTTCTAGAATATTTTCTTACTTATAAAGTGTTATTTAAACTCTTTTTTAAAATAAAGAAATTATATCAATAAAATTTATTTTTGAACATACATGTTTGCTAAAAAAATGCAATCCATAAAGGAAACTACTACGAATGAAACTGGCATCTCTAGTTAAACTTAAGCGTACTATTCGCGTTATTGGTTTTGATGATGCTCCCTTTATTCGGGGTGCTGGTAGTAGCAAGGTGCATATAGCGGGAGTAGTGTGTGCTGGAACGCGGTTTGAAGGTATGGTGTGGGGACAGATACAGCAAGATGGGTTAGACGCGACAGATGCCATTTGTAAGTTATTAATTGGCAGCAAGTTTCTACCACAGCTACATATTGTGTTACTTGATGGGATTGGGTTTGGTGGATTTAATCTCGTTAATCTACAAGAGTTAGCTTCTCGGCTTCAGCTACCCTGTGTTGCTGTTATGCGTCGTCAGCCTGATTTAGTTGCTGTTAAAGAAGCTATGAGTCGCCTGCCACATTTCCAGTATCGGCTGGAGTTACTGAAACTTGCAGGTACAATTTATGAATCTCCACCCTTTGTCTTCCAAGTGAGTGGTGAAGAACCTGACGTGGTAGCTCTTGTACTGCAACGTTTAACCGACTGCGGCAAAGTGCCAGAAGCTTTACGTCTATCACATTTGATAGCAGCAGCAGTCATTCAAGGAGAAAGTGGAAGTTCAGCCTAGAACGATAACCTAGAGCAAAACCCCAGAGATCACTCTGGGGTAACCGTGATAGCATGACGATTTACCGCACCAATCTATCCTTTTGGTCCGGGAATGATTAGCCAAATTGCCAAAAATGACTACAGTGAGCTGGAGTAAGTTAATAACAGTTAAATAATTGATGGGCAATACATACTTTTCACTTGGTGTAGTCTTCATATTGAGATTTTCAGAATTACCTCAGAATTATCAACTTAAATGAGAGCATAGTCTCATTAACTGTCACGTCCTTAAATGGAGGTGGCATTTTACTGTGTTTGAGCATTCCACTGAAACCTTATTTCAGCAATTCCGTAAAGAATATTTGTGTTAATCAGCACAATACAACTTACTAACAAATCATACTGAAGGGTGTTTTTGTCAAAATAATATCAACGTAAGATTTGCACAAAACAGGCTAATTAACTTACATTGCCACCTTCTGTTTACTAGGGTGGCAATTATTTATTTCCCTAAAGTTGCAACACAGTATTAAGAGTCAATCTATTTCACCGGATGATAAAGTCCATCTTTCTGGTAGCGCCACGCCAAACCACCGGGATCACGCTGGCGACACCACGACTCAAATTCTTTAGGACTTTTGGTTGCCCGGTGGTTACGTATAGTTGTGGCAGAAGATGCTAGTCTTTTCGCTAGATTTTCCTCGGTGAATGGTTGAAGTTCTAGCTGTGGTGGGTGGTAGGTGAAAGCTTGCCGTCTTGTGGGAGCTGCTTGTTGCCGTTGTCCAAGTATTGAAATAGCTCCTTCGAGTTGTGCTATTCGTGTTGTGAGTGCTTCAAGTTGCTCCTCCAATGGTTCGATATCTTTTACACCATTTTCTTGTCGTCTATCTAGACGGCTTTCCAGATAATTCAATTGAGTTTCCAGGTAGTCTAAGCGAGTTTCCATAGCACTTTCTGTACTATTTTCTTCGAGTGCCTCGATACGGGTAATGAGGTCGTGCAGAATGTTCTTTATGCTGTTGTCTGAACCGTCGTCATATGCCTTACCCAAAACATGGTGTAGACCCTGGATAACTAAATCGGTGGCGGTGGTGTTCAGTTGACGAGCCTTTGCCCTAAGCGCTGCTGTCAAGGGTTTGGGTAGCTTGAAGTTAATGGATTCCCGCTCAACTTTTGTCATCTACACTTATTTCTGTACCATAATGTAGATAGTTTAAACCAAATTCGAATACAAATCTTCTTCCTTAGGACAAAGATAGGGCGCATTCCAATTGGGCAAACCGCGAATTTAAATCACGAAGCTATGAGGTTCTTTTTCTCTTGTTGTGACATACTCCCAGCGTTATGTTCTTTGAAGATACCGGGAGATGAAGATTGCCTGTCTGCTTGCCTTCTAAAATCAATGCATCTTTGTACCAGTCAATCCAGTTACCAAATTGGCCTGTCGCACCTTCTGCTAGGGTGAGTTGGTTAGCATACTCGCCGTAGACACAGAGCCATTAGGTTGGCGTCCCACCTTAACAGACTCTGGAAAAATCGCACCTGCTTTGGACACCATACTGCCTGCAATCACGACAACCAAAGCCAATGGCAGGTCAGCCCAAAGTATGCCTCTTTTCTTGATTTTTATCAATTGAATTCTGCTATTTCTATTTGCAATTGCTGGTTGTTTCCGCCTTCTTTCACTCTTGAAAAGAGTGCCAACTGTATTTAGTATTGTTAGTAGCTTGCTTCCCCATTCATATTTAGACATCTTTACTTCACTTCCCATGCTTCAATTCGTTAGGGTAGCAATGAGTCTAAATCAAACATATTAATTGGATGGTAAGGGAGCGTTAAATTACAGCAATTCTAGATTTAATAAGACATCAACGCATCACAAACGCAAGTTTACAAAAATTAGGGTTGATACCAACTCAAAAGTTTAAAAGTTCGGCAGAGTAAGAAATAGGAGTGTTTCTCATTTAATACATACTCCACTTTTTGATAAAGCTGATATGACTCAAATAACTGATGCCTCAACACATACAGACAACTATGTTCGTGCTGCTGCTGTTGCGGATGTTCAGCGAGCAGGCAGTTTATTGATTCGGCTCGCAAAACATACAATAGTCCTGTTCTACTCCGATAACAGAGTTTATGCAATAGATAACCGTTGTCCTCACATGGGCTTTCCTCTACAAGGCAGCACTTGTAAAGATGGAATTGTCACTTGTCCCTGGCATTATGCACGCTTCGACCTTGCCAGTGGGGGAACATTCGATTCTTGGGCAGATGATGTGCGGGCTTTTCCTGTAGAAATTAGGGATGGAGAAGTATGGATAAATCTAGCTCCTCAGGTTGATGCTCATACCCAAGCACGCCAGCGGCTTGCTGATGGTTTAGAACAAGGCATTTCCTTGGTCATAGCCAAATCCGTGATTGCGTTGCTAGATTTGGGGGCAGACCCTACTGAACCTTTCCAAATAGGACTCGAATTTGGAACGCGTTACAACAAGGAAGGGTGGAGTACAGGGTTAACTATCCACACCTGTATGATGAACTTACTGCCCTTTTTAGATCCAGAAGACAGATCTAGTGCGCTGTATCAGGGACTGTCAGCAGTTGCCCGTGATAGTGCTGGTGCGCCACCGCACTTTGTTGTTCACCCATTACCCAATTCAAGTGTTGACCTAGACACCCTCAAAGGTTGGTTTCGTCAGTTTATTGAGCGGCGGGATAGTGAAGCAGCAGAACGCTGTTTAGTGTCTGCCATTCGGATGGGTGCAGCAAGGCAGCAAATTGCTGATATGCTGTTTACCGCTGCCACTGATCACCGCTACATTGACGGTGGTCATACAGTTGATTTTATCAATAAGGCATTAGAAGCACTGGATACTGTAGATTGGCACAGTGCGGAAACAGTTCTGGCAAGTCTTGTGTCTGGGCTAGCGAATGCTTCCCGTATGGAAGAGTCTAGTTCTTGGCGGTACCCAGTGGATTTAGTAGCAATTCTAGAATCTGCCTTTGCTGAGTTGCCCGCTACCCTAGAGCAGGGAAAAGCACTGTGGGGAACTTGGTCAGGTCGAGATCAGTTGATTCCTATCTTATTAGGGGAGAATGCTCAAGCAATAGCTGATGGACTTTTGGCTGCTTTGAAGGAAGGTTGTACTCCACAACAGATAGCTGAAGTAGTGACTTATACTGCAGCCCTCCGTGTGGCTCGATTTCACACTAACAATGAGCACGGCGATTGGGACACAGCGCACCACCCGTTCACCTTCTCCAATGCAGTGCATCAAGGGTTACGGCGAGTGTCTTCACCAGAGTTACTCCGAGGTGTTTTCGATGCAGCAATGAGTGTGTATCTCAACCGATTTTTGAATGTGCCACCAGCACGACTGCCAGAACCTTCATCCTCAGTTGCAAATCCACAAAAACTGCTGAACCAACTACCGGAGTTGTTGGATCGTCAACAACAGGTCAACGAAGCAGGTCAGTTGGTCGCTAATTATCTTTACAGCGGCGGTAAGGCAGAACAACTTATGGCTATGCTGGGTAAATTGATGCTACGAGAAAACCGAGACTTCCACGTGATTCAAGAAATAGAAGCTGCTTTTCGGCAGTATTCTTTATTGGGTCAAACCCCAGATGGTGTTCACATACTAGTTGCAGTGGCTCGCTATCTAGCTGCTCACGCGCCTACAATGCGTTCTCAAGCACAAACTTATCACATTGCTTATCGGTTGTATCGGGGCGATCGCCTGTATGAGGAACTGGATTA
>Ga0070738_10001915_pt1 | contig 36282 bp, 30 predicted proteins | sample Coa_R2_2_FD_66446 | JGI IMG/M metagenome (GOLD analysis project Ga0070738, IMG submission 66446) | Surface soil microbial communities from Centralia Pennsylvania, which are recovering from an underground coalmine fire - Coalmine... | ecosystem: Environmental > Terrestrial > Soil > Unclassified ...
GTCAGCGACGGATTCAAGCGGGGCAATATCGGAATCCTCGAAGGCACCTTTACGCGAACTTTCGAGCGCCAGAACGCCGAGCATCTCGCCGAATGAAACCAGCGGAATACAGATTTCCGCTCGGGTCTCCTGAAAGCCGGGAATGTAGTCTTTGCAACTGGAAACGTCGTTCTCGACGATGGTGCTGCGCCATTCCATCGCGCGGGCAGCGAGACCCTCGTTGCGAGGAATTGCGCCGCCGGCCTGAATCGTGGGTGTCAGGTGGCCGTGGTGCGCCTTTACGACGAGGGTGTTCTCTTCCGACAGCAAAACGGAAACGTGATCGACGGAAAATGATTGCATCAGAAGCGTACAGACTTTGTTGAGCAACTCGTCGAGGTCCAGGGATGCTGTCGCCTGCTTGGCAATGTAGTTGATGGCTTCGAGTTGCTGCGCCTTACGCTGCTCCAGGGAATAAAGTCGCGCATTCTGCAGTGCGATGGACGCCTGCGTGGAAAAGAGGATCAGCAGATCAGAAGCCTCGGCGTCGAAGAAATCGAGTTGATCGCTCTGGCAGTCGAGAACGCCGACCACTTCGTCGCGCACGATGAGCGGAATCGCAAGTTCAGAACGAGTGCTGGGGATAGCATTGAGATATCGCGGATCCTTAGAAACATCGGGCGCATAAATGGGGCGCTTCACCTGGGCGGAGTTGCCGATGAGGCCGGTGCCGAGCTCGATGGTCATGGGAAGGTCACTTCGTCCCCACCCGGCGTGCGTTCGCAAGTTAAGTGCCCCAGAGTCGTGATCGGCAAGGAATATCGCTACGCGATGCAGGTGGAAATAGTCCTGCACGATCTGGACGATGCGGTTCAGCACTTCGTCCAGATCAAAGGTAGAAATTACCGCCTGACTGGCGTCATAAAGGATGGCTATTTTCTGCATGTGATTGCGACGACATCCGCCGGTACTGGGCGGTTACGACCTGGGGAGAGCCCCGAGAATTTCCGTGCTTTTCCTGGGGAGAATGAGTGTAACAAGTCTCCGGAGGAGCCTCAAGGACCCACGGTAACTATCATTGGGTGCGTCGCGTACGCCGCTTTCGCCAGAGCAGTTCGATCAGGCCATACATGACAACACAGACCCAGAAGTCGATTACGAGCCCTAAATCGATTTTGTCAATGCCATGCCGGGCGACCGGCGGCAAAATCGGCATGAGTAACAGGAAATAGATGGCATTCCCAATCAGCACGGCCGCCAGCGACTTGTAGAAGTTCTTGGATAGCATCCCTAGTTACTTTGGACACCATTTCGGCGAGGTTGGCTGTCTGAAATTTTATTGCTATTCAGCCGCTACCTGAAATGGCAGGCTGCCTTTGTTGCAGCCACGTACCAAATCCAGAGAGTACGAAGTCCTCTTGATTCATTTCTTCACTGTTCGCCAAAGAGCCGGACGGGTAGCCACCCTGAAGTCTCCTGATTCGAAGTGTTAAGCTGCTAGTTTCCCATGGCAATGCTGGAACTGGACAGTCAGGTGCAGTACGTGAAGGGGATTGGCCCTGCACGGGCTGAAGCACTCGCCGGGAAAGGTATTGCCACCCTGGAAGACTTGTTGTACTACCTGCCTTTTCGGTATGAAGACCGATCGAATCCACGGCGGATTGCGGATCTGCGTCCCGGTGAAATGGCGACTCTGATTGCGGAAGTGCGGACATCAATTCTCTTGCGTACGCGGAAGATGCCGATTTTCGAAATGACTGTTGGAGAGGTGGGCGACAAAACCCCACCGGCTTTTGGTAAGCCGCGCGCCAGCATCAAGTGCCTGTGGTTCAATGCGACATATCTAAAGGATCGATTTCATCCCGGAGACGTGCTGGCACTGTACGGTAAAGTCGAAGAGGCCAAGCGCGGGCACGGGTTGCAGATCATGCAACCGCAGATCGAGGTACTGCAGGAAGCGGGCGAAGAGAATAACGATCCGAAGGAGTCGCTGGAGACGGGAAAAATTGTGCCCATTTACGAGGCGATCGGAAAGATGACCTCGCGCTGGTTCCGGCGGGCCGTGCGCACCGGACTGGAGGTGCTGAATCCAGAGGTTTCGGAGGTAATTCCCACAGCGGTGCGGGATCGCAATTTTCTGATCGGCCGCAAAGAAGCTTTCTGGAAAGTGCACTGGCCCGATCCGGATGAGCCTATGGGCAAACTACAGGCATGGCGCAGTTCAGCTCATATTCGGCTGATTTTCGAGGAGCTCTACTTCCTGCAACTCGGGCTGGAATTGAAACGCCGCAGCATGCGCGCGCAGAAGGGCATCGAGTTCAAGCTGGACGACAAGGTTCGTGAAGCCATCAAGCGCATTCTGCCATTCCATCCGACATCGGCGCAGAAACATGTGTTGCGAGAGATCGCGCAGGACATGGGTGGGCCGCTGCCGATGCGACGACTGCTGCAGGGCGATGTGGGATCGGGCAAGACGATCGTCGCATTCCAGGCGGCAATCATTGCGATCGAGAATGGATACCAGGTGGCGCTGATGGCCCCGACGGAGATCCTCGCTTCCCAACATTATTTAAATGCGCGGCAGGTGCTGGAGAAGGCGGGATACCGGATCGTACTGTTGACCGGATCGCTGGAGCAGGATCGCAAGCGCGCGGTGCGGAGGCATATCGCTCGCGGCGATGCGCAACTCGTTATCGGGACGCATGCGCTGATCCAGGAGACAGTGGAGTTCGACAAGCTTGGGCTGGTAATCGTAGATGAGCAACATCGGTTTGGGGTGATGCAGCGGCTGAAGCTGATGAAGAAGAAGGATTCAGATCTCGGCGAGCCGGATGTGCTGGTGATGACGGCGACGCCGATTCCACGAACGCTCGCGCTGACGCTCTACGGCGAATTGGACGTGAGCGTGATCGACGAGTTGCCGCCGGGCAGATCGCCGATTGTGACCAGGCGCGTGTCAGACGAGCGTGCGGGCGAAGTGTTCGACTTCGTTCGCAAGCAGGTAAAGGCGGGACATCAGGCGTACGTGGTATATCCGGTGATCGAGGAAAGCGAGGAGATGTCGCTGAAGCCGGCGGTGAAGATGTGGGACGAGCTGCGCAAACGCATTCTCCCGGACCTGCGCATTGGCCTGCTGCATGGGCGCATGGCTGCCGACGACAAAGAAGCGGTGATGCAGAGATTCAAGCGCGGCGAGATCGATGTGCTGGTGTCGACAACCGTGATTGAAGTCGGAGTGGATGTGCCGAACGCCACGGTGATGGTGATCGAGCACGCTGAGCGCTTCGGGCTGTCACAGCTGCATCAGCTACGCGGGCGAATTGGGCGCGGGGCGGCGAAGTCCTATTGCATTCTGATGACGACTGGCGAGGTGTCGGAGGTGGGGAATCAGCGGCTGGAGACGATGGTCCGCACGCAGGATGGATTTGAGATCGCCGAAATGGATCTGCAACTACGCGGGCCCGGCGAGTTCTTTGGGACGAAGCAGGCGGGCATGCCGAGTTTCCGGGTGGCAAATCTGCTGCGTGATCGCGAGATTCTGGAAGCCGCCAAGAAAGAAGCGCAGTGGACACTGAGCGGCTCGAAAGAAGTTTCGGCAAATGAGGTCAGCAGGGCGCTGGTGCATCTGCGAACGAATTGGCAAAGACGGTACGGGCTGGTGGAGGTGGGGTGAGGCAGATAGTGATCAGTTAGGATAGCGGGAGCGTGGGTGCTCCATCCTACCTTCCTTCGCTAGGGTGGGTAGCCGATCTTCTCGATTGCTCGATACAAGCGTTGTGGCTATGAGATTTTCCATGACAATCTCACGAAGCATGCCGGTTTGGAATATGTCTACTACTGAGCGTCGTTTGGAGCTCTAGTTCCCAGGTTAGCGTCCAAAAGCGGGACGCGAACCTGGGGCACCAAAGTTAGTCTCCAAAGCGCGCGGACAGGCCTGCCCTGAGCGAAGCCGAAGGGAATGTCTGCGCCACACAAACTAAGAGCTATTGCGGATTCTGGTTGCCGTTGTTTTGGTCGTTCTTGTTCTGGTCGTGGGGATTGTTGGTGTCGCCCTTGGCTTTGTTGTCGATCTTGTTGCCGATCGTGGAAAGGCCGCTTCCAACTTTCTGGGCTCCTTCCTTCGCCAGAGACTCCGATCCCTTACCAACTTTCTTTGCGCCGTTTACAGTACCTTCGCCGAGAGCTTTTCCGGCTTCGACCGGATGACCTTCTTTCACGTCATGACCAAAGGCCTTGCCACCGCGACCGAAGTCGTGACCGGCAGCGCCGAGCGTTTGCGGTCCACCGACGTTCAGCTTCTCGAGGGTATCGGCATCGAGTCGTCCGGTTTGGGTAAGCCCCTGATCGGCCTGGAATTTCGAAGTGGCCGCGCGGGTTTGCGGACCATCAATGCCGTCGGCGGTTCCAGGGTTGTAGCCGCGGTCCGTTAGCGCCTTCTGCGCGGCTTCTACGGTCTTCTTGTTAACTTTTACGTGAGCCTCCTCGGGCTGGACGATCGTATCTTCATGATGTCCGACGACGCGTGTGCCTTTAGGGGTCGAGCTGGGCGCCGCATGGGCGTGCGTTGTGTTCTCCTGTCCGGAGTTGTCGGTTGTGGTGGTCTGAGTGTTGGCGGTAGTCGTCTGAGTACTGGACTGGCCGTTGCTCGCATTGTCCTGAGCAACAATGAACGGCGCCAAGCCGAGAACCAGTCCAGCTGTTAGCACCAGGCGTTTCATAATTCCTCCGTCTTGACTGTTATTGGATGCAGGCGGAGGAGCAGGATTTGTAGGGAACAAGTCAGAAGTGAGAAGTCAGAAGTGAGAAGTAAGAAGTCAGTAGTTCTGGCTCCGGGGCTGGTCGCGCTTCACTTCTGGCTACTTGCTACTGACTACTGTTCCTGACTGGCACCTTTTGAGCCACTGTGCGTACCAGCGTCGGTGGTGGGTTAAAGTTTTCGGAATCGCGGCCCTTGATGGCTACTTTCATCAGGTCCATCCAGATCGGGAGGGCAGCTTGCGCTCCGGTCTCCTTGGGACCGAGGGTCTTTTTCTCGTCGTACCCGACCCAGACTCCGCAGGTGATCGAAGGAGAGAAGCCTACGAACCAGGCGTCGGTGAAGTCATTCGTGGTGCCGGTCTTGCCAGCAAGCGGGTGTTTCAGCTTCATAGCTGCAATGCCGGTACCGTGCTGGATAACGCCCTGCAGCAACGAAGTCATTACTCGGGCAGTGCGCGAGCTGATTACGTCCTCGAACTGCGGGTAGTTGTCTTCGAGCACGCGCCCGGTTGCGTCTTCAACTCGCCGGATCATGCGTGGCTCGGCGCGAACGCCATCATTAGGAAAGGTAGTAAAGGCGCTAGTCTGCTCCATCAAGGTGAGATCGGCGGCGCCGAGCGCAACCGGCAGGTATTGCGGCAGGGGCGAGGTGATGCCGAATTTGCGCGCGTAGTCGATGACGGTTTTTATTCCGACTTCGTCCGCGATTTTGAGAGCAGGGATGTTGCGCGAATCCGCGAGCGCGTGGCGGATGGTGATATTGCCCTGGAACCTTCCGTCGTAATTGTGCGGCGTATAGGGACCAGAGGCGGTTGGAAAACTGACCGGCGCATCGAGAATCATATCGTCAGGGGATATTTTTTCCTGGTCGATTGCGGCGGTATAGACGTAGGGCTTGAAAGAAGATCCGACCTGGCGCTGCGCCTGGGTAGCACGGTTGAATTTTGAGATATCGAAGTCGCGCCCGCCGACCATGGCCTTCACGTCGCCGGTGGCATTATCAATCGCCAGCAGAGCGCCTTGCGCGCCGGAGTCCTGTTCCAAGGAAACGTGCGCGGTACCATCAGGCGATAGCGACAGCACCTTGACATAGACGATATCGCCACGAGCGAGGATTTCACCGCAGGACTTGTGCCCGGTCCAGGCACAATCCGCGGGTTGCAGCGTGGCCCAGTAGCGTCCGAACTTCACATCGGCATGGGTCTGATAGGCCGTGGTGACCAGCGCATGAACGTAGCTGCCTTCGTGGATGGGCTCGTCCCAGTCAGGATGATCGTACTTCGATATATCGACGTCCTCGGCGGCGGCATTGGGCAGGGACGCTCTCCATCCATGACGACGCTCATAAGCAGCAAGTCCGTTGAGTACCGCCTCATTGGCGGTTAGTTGCAACTCGGAATTGAGCGAGGTGTAAACGCGCAGGCCCCCTTGATGAACTTCCTCGGTGCCGTACTTCTTCTCCAGATATCGCCGAACTTCCTCAATGAAGTAGGGCGCGAGGGAATTTGGATCCGTCTGGATGCGCAACTGCAGCGGAGCATTCTTGGCGCGCATGGCTTGGGCAGCCGTGATCTTTCCATCCTCTAGCATGTTGTTGATTACGAGATTGCGCCGCCGGAGAGCTTTTTCCGGGTAGTTGATGGGAGAATAGCCGCTGGGCGATTTCGGAAGTCCCGCAAGCAGAGCCGCTTCTTCGAGCGTCAGGTCCCTGGCCTTCTTGCTGAAGTAGTATTCAGCACCGGCTTCAAATCCGTAAACTCCGTGGCCGAGGAAAATTTGATTGGCGTAGAGAGTGAAGATCTGCGGCTTGGTAAAACGGCGCTCAATTTGGATGGAGAGCAGGATCTCCTGAATCTTGCGATGAAACGTGCGCTCGGGCGATAGAAAGAGGTTGCGCGCCAGTTGCATGGTGAGAGTTGATGCGCCTTGCGCGCGGCGACCGGAATCGAAGTCGCGATAAGCGGCGCCGGCCGCACGCCAGAAGTTAATGCCCCAGTGCTTCTCAAAATCCTTGTCTTCGGTGGAGATGATGGCGTCGCGAAGGACTTTGGGAAAATCGTCGTAGCCGACAATCACGCGGCGCTGCATCGCGAACGAACCGATGATTTTGCCGCGATCGTCGTAGATTTCCGTCGTGGAACTGGGCCGGTACTGTTCCAGTTGCGTGATTTCCGGCAGATCGGTGGTGTAGACGACAAGAAGTCCGGCGAAAGCTCCCACGGCAGCAGCACCGAGGACGAGGAGTCCGAAGACAACCCAACCTACCAGGCGCTTTCCTCCGACATGCATGGGAGGAAGATCTTCAACAAGACGCGTCATTACGCAGATCCGCGGGGGAAACTTGATTCAGCATAGCACGGTAAGCACACTCAGGCGGTGACCAGGAGGGCATGGGCCAAGGGGCGGGGGGAACGTCGGGGGAGTTGGTGGCGCGTTGCTCCGCACGAGTGGGCACCCGACGGTTCGGGTATCAGCGGGCAAGATTCCGGCCTTCCAAGAGAAGGAAAGGACTCGGCACCCATTCAAAATCAGAAGCTATTTCGCCGGCGTTTTATCGAGCCGCAGGAAGCGGGCGGCATTGTTATACAGGATGTCGCGTTTCTGCTCGGGCGTGAGGTAGTCGGCATTCTGGATGATGCTGATGGAGTATGACATCAGGTTCGGCCAGATTAGCTGGTCGGTGCCGAACATGACACGGTCTTCGAAACCGGCGTCGACGAGGCGTTGGATGTAGCGGTTCACCTCTTTCAGGGGATAGCTCCAGATGAGGCCGGCGACGTCGACGTAAACGTGCGAGTTGGCCTGCAGCAGCGTGAGCATATTGTCAATCATCGGGTAGCCGGCATGCATCACCTGGACGCGGAGCTTCGGGTGACGCGCCAGTAAATCTTCGAGCAGCAGCGGATCGCCCATGGAACCGCGGAATTTCGGACTCGTAATATTGGCGCGGCCGGAGCCGCCGGTACCCATGTGGATGGCGACTGGGATGTCGAGTTCTTCTGCGAGCGCGAAGTACTTGTCCACAGATGGATCGCTTGGCGACAGGCCTTCATATTGCAGTCCGATTTCACCCATGACCTTGAAACCGTCCTGCGTGAAGTCTTTGCGCAATTCTTCGATGGGCACGCGGCCGCCAGGCTGCATGCCTGTGGTGAAGCTGGTGCCCGGAATCACGCGGTCGGGGGCAGCATCCTTCCAAATCTTTACGGTTTTAGGGTCTCCGAAGACGACGGCAGTCACGTTCAGCCGCTTCATCTCGGCGATTACATCCTTCACGTATTCGCCTTTGGCGGAGGGATAGAGCTTCGGCGTGCACTCCTCCTGAACCCAGCCGAAGGGAGCTTCTTTTGCCTTTGGATCGGATGCAGTGAACTTGGAGGTGTTAGGGCACATGGGCCCGATGCCGGGGAAGGAATCTTCCATCGCGTGAACGTGAACATCGATGACCGGGGGAACAGTTGTGGTGGTGTTCTGGGCGAAGCAAACCGCGGAGCAAACGATGAAAGCAACAAAGACAGTACACGTCTGAAGACGCGCCGGCATGGACGATCTCTCCTGTTTTATAAAGATGTAAGCGATTAGGGCAGCTTGCAAAGGTAACACAGAGGAGAGTGGGGTTTCCCGAAGTGCCTGGGCAAAAGAAAAGGCGGACAGGACGTCCGCCTGACACGATGAGCTGTACGGCTGACTACGCCTTCTTGCTTCCGGCTTGCAGAACCTGAATGGCGCGCTGCAGTTGATCGTCGTTCTGCGGCGTACGCTGTTTCTTTTCCGGTTCGGCAGGATTGTTCTCGTCCTCGTCGGGGAGCAAGAAGTCGTTGCTGTTGTCGGCAACGATAATGTTCGGGGTGATCGCCGTATCCTGGATCGCTTTGCCGTTGGGCGTGTAATACTTCGCAACGGAAAGGATCAGCGCCGAGCCGTCGGGAACGTCGATCACCTTCTGGATCGATCCGACGCCGAATGTCTTGTCACCGACGATGTCAGCGCGGTTATTTTCGAGCAGCGCACCGGCAAGAATTTCAGCCGGGCCCGCGGTGCCTTTATTCACAAGCACGACCATGGGAAGATCTGTGATCTTCTTCTGCGGATCGGCGGTAAAGTTCTCGCGAGGATACTTCTGGCCCTGCAAATACGTAATGGTGCCGTGGTCCAGGAAGAGATTGGCGGCAGCGATTCCTTCCGCCTCTTCTCCCTCAGAGTTGTCGCGCAGATCAATGATGAGCTTCTTTGCGCCCGCGTTCTGCTCGGCCTTCACTTTATTCGCGAGTTCCTGCGCCTTGCCCTTGGTGAAGGTTTCCACCTTTATATAGGCGATGCCGTTGTCCATCATCTTGTCGGTGACGGGCGGCATCTTCACTTGATCGCGGGTGATGGTGACCTTGAGCGGCTCGACTCGGCGCGCACGTACGACCGACACCGTCACATTGGATCCGACCTGGCCGTCGAGCGCGCCGTCAATTTCCGCCAGCGACATCTCACGCGTGCTCTTGCTTTCGACAGCTTCAAAGATATCGCCCGACTCGATACCGGCTTTGTCAGCAGGTCCACCGGGGATGGTGGAAATCACCGCGGCGTAGCCGAAGCGCTTGGAGACGCTGGCTCCGATCGTGCCCTTCCCGTCAGCCTTGTGCGCCTTGTATTCCTTGTATTCGGTGGGCGAGAGATAACTGGAGTTCGCGTCGAGCGATTCGAGAAGGCCGTGCAGCGCGCCGTCGGTCACCTCCGGAATATTGGGTTCTTCGACGTACTCGGTGCGGATACGGGAAAGCACTTCGCTGAACACGCCAAGCTGGCGATAGGCGCCGTCGTCGGATGCGGCTTTCACCCGCAATCCACCAACAATTGTGAAGAGGACGATGGCTACAGAAAGGGTAAGGACAAAAATCTTAACTTGTTTGGACATGAAAACGACTCGGAAGAACCGATACCCCCGTTGCTCACCCACTCAAGCCAAAGGATGGCTTGAATTGGGCCACCCGGAGGCAGGCAAAGCTGGACTCCATTATAGACCTAGTTGGATGCCGCGACCGGGCGCTTTGTTGACGCTCGTTTATATGGACGTAGTTGGAAATAAAAGGTTTCGTAATGTTATTTGGACCGGAGAACCCGGTTTGACACTCGCAGGCAGCGTCCGTAGAATCGAGAAGCGGAAACGTTTCGGCAAGGTTCTGCATAATCAGCCACTTCCAGTCGAATTTCTGGTCTGGTTTTCTCCACGAAAATGGCGGTGTAGCTCAGGTGGCTAGAGCGAGGGTCTCATAATCCCTAGGTCGTTGGTTCGAGTCCAACCGCCGCCACCAGTTTGAAGTCAAAAATCCGTCTTGGCGAACTAGCCTTTTTCAGGGCAGACACTTTACGGCTTTGCAGCAACTCGCTGCAATCGCCACGGCTTAGGAGCGGGTACATCTGGTGGGACAACCATGCGGTAGTTTGCTTCATTACTCGCGACGAGTCTAAGTTCCGACTGCAACGTATCTCCTGACCCATCCGCGCTCTTAATGGTTAAACGAAGAATGTCGCCGTTCACGCGAGCGTCTGTGATGGGGTCTGGATCTTGATCGTCGCTTGCTTCAGCTTTCGTCAGTTCGCCAGCTTTGTTCACTTCGATGTTGAAAGGGCTGACGTTACCGACGAGCTTATTTCCTTCGATAGCAAGTGTCACTGTGAAGAATGGATTGCCCTGGAAATTGGCTTTCCAGATCCCAACAAACTGCTTCGCATTCGCTGCCGTGGCTGGCGCGAACTGTTGTGCGGAAGCTAACGCACTAAAAAGAGTCACCGAGATCAAGCAGGAAAGCATCGTGCTTACGCGCCGCGGGTTCGTTGCTGAGCTGAGCATCTTTGATCCTCCTGATAGAGGCCCCACACTTCATTTCGAGTGTCGTAGAGTTCACCCCATTCATCGGCGTGTGTACGGATCGATGCTCGGGATTTCGGCACGCGACTCAAACGCCGCGTGAGCGCCTCAAGTTCGAGTCCAACGCGGCGTAGATCCTTCGACATCTCCAGTGTTCATAAAGCTAGACGTGTTCACGGATCGTGAACATTTCTATTTGATGACACTAATATTGAACAACTGAGTTTAAGTCATTAATTTGCAGTACGTGATCAGACAATAAGTTGACGATTCCGTTCATTATATTGTATTGTTCACGTATCGTGAACGTTTAAACAAACTGAACAACGGCTAATACAAACATGGGCGAAACAATAGAAAACGAGCGGATACTGCTGGAGCAAGCTCTTGATGCCTTCCGGCACGAGACAGGTCTGCACGCCCACATCCAACAACTACAGCCACAAATAGCAGACCGCCGTGAACCTGATCCAGGCCAACCAGACGCTTTAATTCAGATCGAAGAAGCAGGAAACAGACACAACTTGGCGGTCGAGATAAAGAAAACAGGAGCAGACCGTCTCGAGGCCATCAATCAATTACGGGTATTCTGGCCTCAAGAACGAAGACCCCCTCTTGTCCTTGTGACCCCCTACATGACAACCTTCCTCGCGGAGCAATGTAAGCAACTCGGACTGTTCTTCCTAGACACTGCGGGAAACATGTATTTAAAGGAAGGTGGACTATACCTTTACGTGATAGGAAAGAGGAAGCCCGTAGAGCTGCGAAGAACCGCAGGAACCCGATTGAACAATGCTGCCGGCCTGAAGCTAATGTTCGCATTCCTCTGCAAGCCCGAACTCCTGAACAAAACATATCGTGACGCTGCACATATAGGAAAGGTGGCGCTCGGTACTGTGGGACAGGTGGTTAAAGAATTAGAAGCAAAGCGCCTAGTAACAACGTTCGGCGCTACTCTGCCGAGAAGAAAGTTCATTGATCGGGCACGTCTCATTCAGAATTGGGTTGCGTTCTACCCTGCCAATCTCCGCCCTAAGCAGAACCCGCAAAGGTTCCGAGCAACTGAAATCGGCTGGGCAAAGCAAATCGACCTAACGAGATTCGGCGCCTATTGGGGGGGCGAAATGGCGGCTCAGAAACTCACCGGCTATTTGACAGCGGAAACACTGACGATCTACACCCGACAAACCCCAACAAAACTTATTACCGAACAACGCCTAAGAGCGGATGTAAACGGCAATGTTGAAATCCTAAACGCCTTTTGGGACCCGGAGTTGGACGCAAAGAATGGGCAACGCGATGTAGTCCCTCCTCTCCTGGCTTATGCAGATCTGATGACGACCACCGCGGGCAGGAACTTGGAGACGGCAAAGTTACTCTATGACCGATACATCGCGCCCACCCTTTGAACTGAAGGAAAAGCTGGATCAGATTGTCGTGGAGATTATCCGGACGATCGCAAGTGTCTGCGAAAAGCTCAACATCAGATTCTTCCTCGCAGGCGCCGTAGCACGGGACCTCGTGCTGGCAAACATCTTCGGACGTTCCCCGGGACGTAAAACAAATGACTTGGACTTCGCATTCGCGGTCGGAAGTTGGGAGCAATACGAGCAGTTAAAAAGCGGTCTGCTGGCGACAGGCTCGTTCTCCTCTTGCGCGAACAAAGTACACCGGCTGTTCTTTCATTGTGCCGAGGGTGTTGAATTTATCGTGGACCTAATTCCTTTTGGCAGGATAGCCGAACAGAATCAGATTGCATGGCCTCCGAACCAAGACACCATCATGAACGTTGCTGGGTTTGAAGAAGCCCTTGCCTCGGCTATCCCGGTGAGAATCAACGACAGCTGCATTCTGCTGGTAGCATCGCTCCCTGGACTCGCACTACTGAAGTTGCTCGCCTGGAAGGACAGGCATGGCTCCGACAACAGAGACGCAGCCGACTTCTTGAAAATCGTGCGCGACTATGCGGATGCCGGCAATGAAGACCGGTTGTTCGAAAAAGAACCTGAGTTATTGGAAGTGTTGAGGTACGACACAGTAGCAGCCGGTGCAACACTACTCGGCAGGGATGCCGCTCTCATCGCTACCGATGAAACGAAGCAGCAAGTTCAAGATCTTCTTACGACCGAGAAAACGAAGGAAGCACTCTTACGGCAGATGATCCAAGCCTTAGGTCTCAGCGAGGAATATTTTGGCGGCACCACGCTGCTGGACCGATTCACTGAGGGGTTCTTCGGCCGATAAAGAACATCCCTAACTCCATCGGGATTACGCTCAGGCTTCTGAAACTACTGCTCTGATGTTTGTTCTAGGAGCGCTGCTCTTCCGCCGCTGCTCATTGTGGCGATGGGCGCTCCAGGCGTCGGGGATCTCCGAGAATTGAACGAACCAACTGCACCAAGCCCTCCGGATCGTAGGCAGACACCCTGTGGTCGGCGAAGTCGCAGGTATCGACCTCGCGATTGGTCAGGACGACAATGGGCACATTCGACCTGCTCTCCCTGATCGTATGTGCGATACGCGCACAGTCAATGGGCTCGTGGATAGCAAGGACCGCCATCGAAATGTTTGGGAACGCGCGAAACAGGTCGAGAGCTTCGGCGGTGCTGTGTGCAGTCAAGACGTTGAACTTTGCCGTCTCCAGCACGAGTTTGCGCGTGGACAGCGCTTGCAGCGGTTCGCGTTCAGCCACAAGAAGCGTCGGTCTGGGCATGCAAGATAGGATGCGAGTATTATCCGGGTAGTATTTCAGCCGTTCGAGCATTTTGCGCTTCGAAAAAGCACCTTGCGGGTGTTTTTCAGTGCGCGCCTGTTGCAAAAATTTGCCATTGGCGCTCGTGAAATCTGCAGAAAAACCGTGTTTTGTTAACTGATGTTGGTCATAAACCTGCTGCCAGTACTTCAACTCTCCGGGGTCCTTCAATCAATCGCAAGAAAGAAAAGGGGGTCGAACCTGTAACGCTTTCGACCAATAAATCACACTTAGTGTTATATGGAGACGGAGCTTTATGTCACTCAGGATAAGGCATGTTGCTCGTAACATGCGTGTCGTCTAGCGTCGCCCTGGCGCAAGTCTCTGCTGGCAACGGTAGTATTGGAGTTGACGACAGCCAGTCCAATCCACCAGTGATTTTCAATCTGCAGCCCTACCTGGACGCGACGGGTGCGATTGCGATCAATATGGTTGAAATCGCGGAGCCGCGTGTTGTTCGAAAGCGGACAGTGCTCCTCGCAGCGCTTCCAGCAAGACTTCTCCCCCACCTACGATTGAAGGAATTGTGAAGGCTGGAAGCGAAGTTTCCTAAGTTACTCAAGTAACGCGCTGCAGTTGCATCGTGAGATACACGACCAGAGGATGAGGTACCTTCGTAATTCCAGGTTCAGAATCGATCGAAACTACTCTGTCCCGCTGGGGGTTTCGTCAGGCATGACAAACAAATTCACCAAATCGCTCTTACTCCTTGCAGTAAGCGGATTGATGGTCACAGGATTCGCGACTGCTCAAACGTCAACCTCTGGCGCGGGCGCCGGAGTTGTCGATCCGGGACATCCACGGGTGAACCAGGTAAACCGCCGGGAAGCGAATCAGCAGAAGCGGATTGCGAACGGCATCAACCACGGCACCCTGAATGCGCACCAGACTGCCAATCTCGAACGGCGTGAGGCCAGCGTTCAGCGTCAGGAATCGCGCGATATGGCGAGGCATAACGGTCATCTGACCAAGGTCGAGCAGAACCGGTTGAATGCCCGCGAGAACCATATCAGCCGGAGCATCTACAAGGATAAGCACAAGTAAACTTGCGACTCTCGTTCGTCAGAGCCGCAGACAGTACTGCGGCTTTTTTTATCGGTCCTCCAAGCACAATTCTCCTGTTTTTGTGATCTCCTGCCATTGCCAATGATTTAAAAAGGTTGCCGCAAAGTACTGAAGTAATCGCGTTACGAGCAAAATCACTGGTGTGGTTCTCGGTAACATAGATATCTTTTTGCAGCAGGCAGAGCCCGACGAGGCCTGCAGTCTGAGCATCAATCGGAGGCTCTGTGAGGTACGGAGTGCCGCGCCGTTCCCCGCACCTGCTGTGGACTGCGCCGGTCGTCATCAAAGCGGATGGGGAACGCCATGTTGGGCTCGTGCGCGATGTGAGCGCCGAAGGGCTAGGGGTCTTTTCGGATTTTGTTCCGAAAACCGGGTGTGTGCTCGAACTCACGATTCGCGTGCCACGAACGAGCGCGACGGTAACATGTACAGGCAAGGTAGTCCGGTCCGATTCGACAGGAGCCGGAGGTGCGGTGGTGATCGGCATCCGGTTGAGCGACTACACCGTAAGCGGTGACGGCTGCAGCGAAGGGCAGTATGCGTCGATTGCGGAAGCACTTCAAAAGCTCTGTAGCGGCTCGGATCAGGAGAAGAGTTGAGTTATTCCGAACAATACGGCGGGGGAAGATCCGGCTCGGTCGCGGAAGAGAAGGATAAGCGGCGCCACCCGCGTTCGCGCGCCTGGTGCCCAGTAGAGTTGCGCCTCACACATCAGAAGCATGGTATCAAGGGAGAAATCACCGACCTCAGCCTGTCCGGCTTCTATTTCGACACGATGCAACCGTTTCCGGTTGAAACTGGACTGGTGGTTCGCTTATCGCTGGGTGATGTGGTGTTGGAAAGCGAAGCAGTGGTGCGAACCTCGCATACAAATCTTGGGAATGGTATTGAATTCGTTTCTCTGAGCGACGCAGGACGCGAAGAGCTTTCGCGCTTTCTCGACGGCGTAGAGAAGTCTGGTCACTAGAGCAAGTTTTGGTCCCCTGATCGCAATCCGGGGCTTCCTAAAAGTCTCGCCTGCTGATAATTTTCTGGTCTTGAGCAAGTAAACCTCTTACTCCCCTCACGAGGATAGATAAATGACAGGTGCGGAGCCGGCGGCAATGCCGACAAACAGGCCGGCGTGGGTGGTCCGTTCGCGCGCGCACGATTTCGTTGCGATTGTTCTGCTGGCATTTATGGGTGTTCTTGCGGGTGGGGCGGCGTTGACGGAGTCCCTCACGTTCGATGAAATGGCGCACATCGGAGCAGGACTTAGCTATTGGCAAAAATTCGACCTGAGATTCAACGAGGAACATCCGCCACTCGCGAAGTTGCTAGCATCGCTGCCGCTGGTCCTGCGCGGCACACGCACCGACTATTCCAGTCCAGCATGGACCGAAAGCACGGGGTTCTTCGACGCTTATATGGGCCAGTGGGTCTTCGGCGAATACGTGTTGAACCGCTGGAACAACCCGGTCCAAGTGCTAGCCTGGTCGCGTGCACCCATGCTGCTGCTGGCGCTTGCACTCGGATGGTGCATTTACGTTTGCGGGGCACGCATTGGGGGCGGATGGGGAGGCTTGCTGGCGCTCGCCTGCTACGCAAGTGCACCTGTTTTTCTGAGCATAGCCCCGCTCGTTCATACGGACATTGCGATCACATTATTCTCACTGCTATCGCTATGGAGCTTTGCGAGCGTATGGCGTGAACCTACGCGCAGGAACACCGCCCTGCTGGCGATAAGCCTGACAGGAGCACTGTTGTCGAAGTTCTCTGCCGTACTTGTGTTCTTTGCGTTTGTCGCGGTGGCAGTGAGTACCCGGTGGCGATCAATTCCCGGCCAGCCGACCGATAAAGCCGCGACACGCGCCTGGCGAAGAACACGCTGGCGTGCCACACTGAAAGCGACGTTATGGGCAATGATGCTCGTGTACGCCGTCTACTTTGTCTTCTCGTGGCATCAGCCTTCCGATTCGCTTTCTTTCCTGGGCAATGGACACGTGTCTCTAGTTCTGCGCCGATTGTTTATGCCTCCGTGGTTGTATTTACGAGGTATGGCCTTGGTTGCGATGACTGGTAACCGGCCTGCATTTCTGCTGGGCCACACTCATCCTCATGGCGTGTGGTACTACTTCCCGGTCCTGCTTTTGCTGAAGTCGCCGCTGGGATTCCTTGGATTGCCGGTGCTGACCGCCCTCGCCGCCTGGCGATGGAAAACCTTCGGCCAGAATGCTGCGCCCGTGATTCCAGCCGAATCGCAGATTCACTGGCGCGTGCTGTGGGTTTCATTACTCGTTTTTAGTGGAATTTGCATTCTGAGTCATCTCAATGTCAGCTTCCGGCATTTCAGCGTTCCGCTGGTACTACTGATGTTGATGATTGCGCCCTTGCCGGCGCTGCTGCAGCGTTTTCGCGGGAACAGCCCTAAACTTGCGGCTGCGGCCGCCGCCCTCACCGTTATTTTCCTGCTGAACTGCATCCCTGACGCCGTTCGGCAATATCCGAATTACTTTCCTTTTGTTAGCGCCTTTGCGTTCGGGCGGCCAGCCTACACGCTGATGAGCGACTCCAATGTTGACTGGAACCAGTCGCTGCCTGAAGTGCGCCGCTTCGCCGAGCAACATGCAATCAATAAGCTCAAGATCGACGAATATGGGTGGACGTTCACTTCGGCGGTAGTGCCGAACTCCGAGTTATGGGACTGTCAACAACCTGCCGACGAAGATGCAGGCCAGTGGGTCGTCGTCTCGGCCAATGTCTTAGTGGATATGCATAACTGTGCATGGCTCCTGCGCTATCCGCACCAGGCGATTGCCGAAGGCAGTATGTATGCTGTGCAACTGCCAAAGCCGCTTCCAGTCGCGGGAACTCCGGGCGGCCCTCCGCTGCCGGCCGACACGCGAATCATGTTTGGGTTTACCTTCGAGCCACGCATCATGTTCCAGAAGCTGGTCGAGGACCCCGCTTCCATTGACAATGTCGTGCAGGAAATGGCAGCTCGGTTCCAGGAGCAGGCGAAAAAGAAAAGCCAGAAGTAACAGTAGTAAGAAGTCAGAAGTAAGGTCTGAAAGCCCTAAGACATGTCCGTTTTATTCTCTCACGCACAGCGGCGATGGCCCGCGCCACTTGCTACTTCAGTCTCCGATAACGAGAGTAGCTGCGTTCGCAGTCGCTTCCGACATTAGCGCTGGCACGATCTCTTCTTTCACCCCTCCGTATCGCCGATCGCGACGGTAATACTCATTGAGCGCTTCCGCGAGGTGTTCCTTCTTAAAGTCGGGCCAGAACACTGGAGTGAAGTAGAGTTCCGCGTACGCGCACTCCCAGAGCATGAAATCGCTGAGGCGCAGTTCCCCGCTGGTGCGGATGAGCAGATCAACATCTTTCACTTGATCACGGTTCTGCGCGCTCAGAAGCGATTGGAATTGCTCGCGATCAAGTTCCTCCAACATTCGCGCCTGGCGCGCCGCGGCGACAATGCTGTCGCGCGATGAATAGTCGAGGGCAACACGCAGTAATAACCGTTTTTCGTGACGCGTTACGTCTTCTGCGTGCTCGATTTCCTTGACCAGCCACTTGGGAAGGCGATCGCGGCGTCCGATGACGCTCAGGCGCACGCCGTCTTTCAGGCAGCGGCCCATCTCCCACCGCAGGTAGCGGTGAAACAGCCGCATCAGCGCTGACACCTCAGCCGGTGGACGTTGCCAGTTATCCGAGGAAAACGCATACACGGTGAGTGTCGCAACCCCCAACTCCCGCGCGGCATCGGTGACGCGGCGAACCGCGTGCGCGCCGGCACGATGCCCGGCAATGCGCGGCAGTCCACGTTTGTTGGCCCAGCGTCCATTGCCGTCCATGATGATGGCTACGTGCAGGCCCTTGCTCGATACGGTTGAATTGCTGTTTGAGTCCAGTTCCTCGGATTGGGAAAGCATCTAGGTATTTGCCTCTATTTCTGCAGTGAACTTTGCCTTGCAAAGCATGAAATGAAATTTTTTTACCGCCGCGTCTTTCGGATCAGCTCTTCCATGCGATCCAGGTACTGCTCGAGCGCGCGCCGGCCGACGGCGGTCAGCCGGTATTCGGTCTTCGGCATGCGGCCCTCGAAATACTTTTCGCAACGGATGTAGCCTGCTTCTTCCAGCTTGCGCGCATGCACGCTGAGATTGCCGTCGCTCGTATGCAGAACCTTCTTCAACTCGTTGAACGTCAGCGTATCGTTCACGGCGAGAGCACTGACGATGCCCAGCCGTATGCGCTCGTGAATCAGGGAATCGAAATCCGGCCACTGCCCATGTTCAGCCTGTTGTTCCCCCCTGACATGCGAATCAAGTCCAGGCTCAACCGGGCGTTGCGCCTTGGCTCGCGTTGCTGCTTCTTGCCTACCCACCGTGCCTCCTTGCGATCATCATCCCAAACACAACATGCAGAACGCCGAAGCCTAATAACATCCACCAGAGCGCCCAGGCGGCCGGGGTGACGAGAGCGGCCGTGCCCAGCACGATGAAGCAGCTTCCCATGGCTGGAACGATTCGGACCGAAAACGATCCGCCGCTGACGACCGATGTTCCGTAGAGAAGCAGCCACATACCAGGGATCGCGTTTACCGCGCCTGCGCGGTAAAGAACCGCCGTCAGAATTGCCGCAACCAGCATGGGCGGAAAGAAGCTGAGCGCAAATTTGCGCCCCGGCCCAGAGAAGACCACCAGTCCGGCACGGCGCGCCTTGCGGCGCATGGTCCACATGGCGACGCAAAACGCCAGGACAGCATCGATCAGCCACACCGTCATCCAGCGTCCGAAGGTCGGCTGCAGGAAAGCCACTGCACTGGCGATCAGCGCCGTTACCCCCATCGCCACGGTTCCCCATCCCGGCACAGCCGTGAAGGAACTCGAGTTCTCCATAGTGCGGCGGATGTACTGCAGGTCCTCGATCATGCTGGAGGGGGGCTCAACGATGACCGGCATCCGACGAACCCGGCAGCGACGAGACGTTTGCATGCGGTAACACTACCTTTCCGGCATTCTGACAGTCAAGTACTTTACTGTGTAAAGCAAAAGGCGCGGATTACTCCCGTGTGCCCACATTACCTTCGTACATTGCCCGTAAGGACATGGCCGACCTAGAGTGTCTGCAGGACAGGCAGGAGGAGTCTGGCATTTGAGCATTGATGCCGGATTTGGGGGCAACATGAAACGCACAGGCATTCGGCGCTTCGCTGAGGTGAACAAAGAGTGGTGGCTCGTACTCTCCCTGTTCGTCATTGCGGCGGTGCTCGATTCAGTCGCAACGCGTAACCAGGTGATGCTCTGCCTGTACGTTTTGCCTACCATGTTTTCGGCCTACTTTTTTGGCCGGCGACATGCGATGCACACGGCATTCGCAAGCATTTTTCTCGTTGTTCTCGGATGGACGCTGAAGTCCCTTCTCTTTCACGGTAATACCACCGAATTACTGGCGCACAACTGGTATGACCTGATCGTCTGGGGAACAGTGTTGGTAGCCCTGGCCTACTCGATGGGCACGCTGTTTCGTGAACTGCGCGAGATGTACGAAGGAATGCTCCTCATCCTTGGCCATTTGGTTTCTCGCGACACCGAAACGCAGCGGCGTGCCCGTCGTCTGGCCTGGCTGGCAAGCGCCATCGGGCGAGAAGCCGGACTCTCGATGGAGCGCATTGTCGACATTCAATCGGCAGCCCTGCTGCAGGAAATCGGCACCATGGAGATCAGCCGCGAGGTGTTAGCCAAAGCTGCCCGGTTGACTCGCACAGAAACTGACGCACTTCCGGATGCATCCAGCAAGACTGCACGCGCGCAACGAGACGGCAGGCACTCGCTGGAACGGGTGATTCCAATCCTGCTGGGAGCGAACAATGAAACCGACTACTACGCCGCCACGAAATCAGAGGCATCGCTGGAATCTCGCGTGGTTGCCATCGCGAATGAATACAACAACCTGACCAGCGATGCCGACAATCGCAGCGCCTTATCACCGCACATAGCCCGCAGCATCATTTTACGTGCCGCTGGTACGCGCTACAGTTTCGACGTGGTGAACGCATTCGTGGCGGCGTTCAATACGGGCTCCCTGGACTGGACCGGCAAGGATCTGCCGCAGCAGAACGATGCCGCTTACGAACGCTACGAGCAGAAGTTCGGCAAGCCGGGCGCCAAAGAGGAGAGCAGCATTCGCCGCACACTGACATTGGCCTGACGCTGCTCACGCCCGCGCAGAGCTTCTTCGCACAAAGTGCAGAATCAGCGCCAGCACCGCCAACCCAAGCAGGATGTGAATGGCAGCAACGGTGACGTGGAACACGCCCCACCCCAGAATCCACGCCAAAATAAACAAAATAAACAGAATGCTCCAAATACTCACGGGTTCATCTCCTTATTCGGCAAGCTCCCGAGTTAGAGAGGTTTGCTTAACGCGCAGGTTGCACCATCAATGCAGCTTGACCTGGCCAGACACTAAAAGTGACGAGGTTTCCTGGGTACTGATCCGCTGGGCAAGCAGCATGTTGACAGGTCTCGCACTAGAATTGGGTAGTGATCAACATAGGCAAGCTGCTGCTGGTCTGCGGCGGAGTCCTCGTGCTGCTTGGATTGGTGGTTCTCGTGGCAGGAAGGCTCCACCTGCCCATTGGAAAACTGCCCGGGGACATCGTTTATCGGGGCAAGAACACTACGTTTTATTTTCCGCTCGCCACATCGATTCTGCTGAGCATTCTTTTTTCGCTACTGCTTTATCTGATCAGCCGTTTCCGCTAGTTCCCTGACGTTCGTAATTGCAACCAGGCAGTGTGGTCACGGCTTCGGTCCGTAATCTCCGATTACAATGTCGATCAACAATGGGATTTCTGGGCTACATCTTGCCGTATGGTCTGATACTGCAGGCAATCGCCATCGTCCATTTCATTTGGCGGCGACCAGATTGGTATTGGCTGTTTGTCATCATCTTCTTTGGCCCACTGGGCGCGCTCATCTACATTGCCGTAGAAGTGATTCCCGATGCGACTCTGCTGCGCAGCAGCTTCAAAGTGTTTCCGCGCCGGAGACGCATTCATGAGTTGGAAGCTGTGGTTTTCGACAACCCTTCCGCCGGAAATCTGGAAGAACTAGGCGCGCTTTACCTGGACGATGGCAGCTATAGCCGGGCAAAAGAATGCTTCGATCGCGCCATTGCGTCGCGATCCGATTCGACTGACACGTTTTATCGGCGCGCTCTGGCGGAAATCGAACTGAAAGAGTGGACAGCCGCGATTGCGGATCTCGAACGAGTGGTTCAGGCCGACCCTAAATACGATTTCTATCGTGCACTCGGACTACTTGCACACGCGTACGCTCAGACCGGGCAAAACGAAAAAGCTCAGGCGGCGTTTGCGCGCGTAACAGCGGTCTCGACTTCAACGGAAATCCAGTATTACTACGCCGCGTTTTTGGCCTCGCAAAAACGCGACGCCGAGGGTCGCGAGTGGTTGCAGCGAATTCAGGCAAAGAAACGCACGATGCCGTCTTTCCAGAAGCGGCGCGAGCGTCTGTGGTTCCGAAAAGCCGCAGGGCTGAGCCGCCAAATCGCCAAATGATTCATCTTCTTCCGTCTCGCTCACATCGTGTTTAAACTGAAGTTTCATGTCTCTCAGCGAACAACTGGGCTTCACCTTCCAGCCGACACGCCGGATCTGGAGCGTGCGCGACCTCATGTCCGACCTGCGCACCCGGGTGGAACGCGAATACACGGACGTGTGGGTCGAGGGAGAGATCTCCAATTTTCGCCCGGCAGAATCCGGGCACCTGTATTTCACGCTCAAGGATGATGGCGCGCAGATTCGCGTGGTGATGTTCCGCTCACAGGCGCGGCTGCTTCGTTTTAAACCTGAAAATGGCCTGCAAATCATTGCACGCGGTCGCGTCACGATTTATGAGCCACGGGGAGAGATGCAGCTTTCAGCCGAGTATCTGGAACCCAAAGGTGCGGGAGCGCTGCAGATTGCCTTCGAGCAACTGAAAGCCAAACTGGCTGCGGAAGGCTTGTTCGATCAGGCGCGAAAGAAGCCAATCCCGGGGTTGCCGCGTCGCATTGGAATTGTGACTTCGCCGCGGGGAGCGGCGGTGCAGGACATCCTGAACATCCTGAGGCGGCGGCATCACTCGGTGAACGTGCTGATTTTTCCTGCGCAGGTGCAGGGTGATGCCGCTCCAAGCGAAGTCAGCGCCGGAGTGCGTTTCTTCAATCGGGCGAATAATGTTGACGTAATCCTCGTGGCGCGCGGCGGCGGCTCGCTCGAAGATCTGGCGGCATTCAACGACGAAGGCTTGGCGCGAACCGTGGCAGGTTCGCGCATCCCAGTGATTTCTGCCGTCGGCCACGAAACCGACTTCACGATCATCGACTTCGTCGCGGACCTACGCGCACCCACGCCCTCGGCGGCAGCGGAGTTGGTGATCCGTTCGCGCCAGGAGATCGAAGAGCAAGTAGAAAACCTTCGGCGGCGACTCGCGCGCGCTACCCGGTATCAGCTGCTGCATGCGAAGCAGTTGCTGACCGAGTTCTCGCAACATGGAGCCTTCGCCCGTATGCGTGACGCAATCTCGCGCCGGCAGCAGCGGCTCGACGAGTTGATGTACAGGCTTCGCGAAGCTCTGAACGCGCAATTCCGGGCGCGCCACCGGCGACTGGACGTGGCTGCTGCGCGCGTTCGCCACCACGATCTGCGTACCCGGCTGGGATTTATTCGCAGCCAATTGGACGCGCGTACGGGCGCACTCGCAGCAGCAGGTCGCGTCCAACTGCAGAAGAACCGCGCACGACTCGAACAGCTTACCGCAGAACTGAACGCTCTCTCCCCCACTGATATCCTGGAACGCGGATACGCCCTGGTATTCGACTCGGCAGGAAATCTGGTCAAGAACGCGGACCAGGTGAATCCAGGCGACGCCATCTCGGCCCGGCTCGCACACGGAGTCGTGAAAGCACGAGTGACGGAGTAGCAACGTACCACCAACATTCGGGCTTTCCGTCCTGGCAGAAACGGCAGTTTACGACGTGGTCTCTAACGGGGGCGTAAGACAGAACTCAGCACTCAGCAGCTCTGGATTTCTATAACGCACAACGCTGTACTGCGATAAATAGAATGAACTGGCCGATTTAGCAGAAGTGCTTCAGGATTAACGGCTAAGAAAGCTCATGCCGCACGCTAGCGCCGATACATTCCTCCTCGAACTGTTCGCGATTTTTGTCTGGGCAAAAGTCTTTGGAGAGGTGTTCGAGCAACTATCGTTGCCGGGGGTGTTGGGGGAAATCCTTGCCGGCGTCTTCCTGGGCCCGCATGCCACGCGATTGGTGGTGCCGAGTGAATCAGTCGGCTCCCTGGCTGAAATCGGCGCCATCTTCTTACTATTCACCGTCGGTCTGGAGACCCGGCCGATGGAACTCATTCGGGTCGGACGCACATCCTTACGCGTTGCCGTCGCTGGAGTCGTCGCGCCCTTTGTGCTTGGCTTCGGATACCTTACGTTGCGCGGCGAACCGAGTCACGAATCGATTTTCGTGGCCGCAGCCATGATTGCGACGAGCGTTGGCATCACGGCACGCGTGCTCAGCGATCTGGACGCACTCAACACCCGTGCCGCCAAGATCATTCTTGGCGCAGCCGTGTTCGACGACATCCTGGGTATGGTGGTACTCACCGTCGTTACCGGAGTTGCCACCGGCGGCAAAGTGCATTGGCTTCACATCGGCGTTCTCATTGCCGAGGCGCTTAGCTTTGCTTTCTTCATGATCTTCATCGGCCCACGAATTGTCCGCGGCATGCGGCCGGGAGTCGAACGCATGTCCACGCACGATGCGCCGCTGATTCTCGCGCTTGCCATCTGCCTCGGCCTCTCGGTGGCGGCAACCAAGATTGGGATGGCAGCCATCATCGGTGCTTTTTTCGCAGGACTGGTATTCGCGGACTACGCTCCCGAGTGGGGACTCGCGCCGCGGGCTCACGCCATCAATGAATTTCTGGCGCCTTTCTTCTTCTTCATCATGGGGTCGCGTCTCGATCTCGCCATGTTCAGCCGTTCCGTGCTGATAGATGCAGCCGTGATTTCGGGGCTGGCAATCATCTCCAAAGTTGTTGCATGCGCGCTACCCGTGCTGAATGAAGGTCCGAAGAGCGCATTGCGCGTCGGTGTAGGGATGACGCCGCGCGGTGAGGTTGCACTCATCGTGGCTCTGATCGGGTTGCAGATGAACGTCATCTCACAGCAGGCATATGCAGTTGTAATCATCATGACGGCAGTGACTACATTGATCTCGCCACTCGCGTTGCGATACCTGTTTCGCGACGAGCCGCATGACGCTCCACCATCTCCCGTCGACACCGAGGAGGTTCAGCGGAGTTCGCTGGGGTAGCTGGAAGGTAGTGGTCAGTAATGGCGCGCCCTCGCCCGCGGGCCACCGGCTCCGGATTGAAACCAAACAATCTGCAGCCATGGCCGATTCCGGCTGGAGCCAGATCGAAAGCTGCGGTAAACTCACCCGTTTCTCATTTCTTGTGTCCGGGAGTGCCATGCGCTCAACGATTTTTTTTCTCCTTTTTTGTTCGTTCTCTCTGGCGTTTTCTCAGAGTGCGCCATCTCCGAATAAGGCCCCGGCTTCTCCAGTGCCGCCGCGCATTCCAAGCTTTGATAAGACCGCGATGGATCCCTCTGCCGATCCGTGCGTGAACTTCTACCAATATGCGTGCGGCGGATGGATGGCGAAGAATCCGATACCTGGCGATCAGTCCCGCTGGGGACGATTCGATGAACTGCAGGAACGCAACTACGACATCCTGCACGGCATTCTGGAAAAGGCCGCTATTCCGAATCCGAAGCGTGACGCCGTGATGCAGAAGATTGGCGACAACTATGCCGCATGTATGGACGAAACTCGAGTGAACGCGCTGGGCGCAAAGCCGATCCAGACGGAACTACAGCGAATCGAAGCCATCAAAAGCCGACAGGACGTGATCAAGACGGTAGCTTACCTGCATTCAATCGGCGTGAACAGCCTGTTTGGCTTCGGCCCCGGTCCCAACATGCACGATGCCAGCCAAATGATTGCCAACGTCGATCAGGGCGGACTGGGTTTGCCGGATCGCGACTATTATCTGAAGGCGGATCCCAAGTCGGTGGAAACGCGCGAGCGTTACGTTGCGCACGTCGAGAAGATGTTTGAACTTCTTGGCGACAAGCCGGACAGCGCAGAGGCTGAAGCGAAAACGGTGCTGCAGATCGAGACCGATCTGGCGAAGGCCTCCATGGATCGCGCCGAGCGCCGCAATCCTGCAAAGCGCGATCACCTGATGAGTGTGGCGGAGCTCAATACTCTCGCTCCTAATTTCGAGTTCACTCGGTATTTTGCCGATGCGAATGCTCCCAAGTTTGACAAGTTGAATGTCCTGAATCCCGAGTTTTTTAAGCAGGTGAATGGGACGCTTGATTCCGTCCCGATCGCCGACTGGAAAACCTATCTGCGATGGCATCTGGTGCGAACCACGGCACCCGCACTCTCGGAGCCCTTTATCGAGGAAGATTTCGCATTCGAGCGCAAATACATGAACGGCCAGAAGGAAATCCAGGCACGCTGGAAGCGCTGCGTCATCCGTACTGATCATCAACTCGGCGAAGCGCTCGGGCAGCCCTATGTAGACGAGACATTTGGCGTCGAAGGCAAACAGCGCACTTTGAAGATGGTGAATGCCATCGAGAAGGCCATGGGCGAGGATATCCAGGACCTGGCATGGATGACGGACGAAACCAAGAAGCAGGCTGACGTCAAACTACGTGCTGTCAACAATCACATCGGCTATCCCGACAAGTGGCGCGACTACAGCAAACTCACCATTAAACGCGACGATGCGCTCAGGAACTATCTGCGCGCCAATACTTTCGAGGAAAATCGCCAACTGAACAAGATTGGCAAGCCGGTGGATCGTTCGGAATGGTCGATGTCGCCGCCGACGGTGAACGCCTACTATCGCCCTCCGATGAATGACATCAACTTCCCTGCCGGCATTCTGCAGCCGCCTTTTTATGACAACAACATCGACGATGCCGTGAACTACGGCGGCATCGGTGCGGTAATCGGTCACGAACTCACTCATGGATTCGACGACCAGGGCAGTCAATACGACGCTCTCGGCAACTTCCATTCCTGGTGGACTCCTGCCGATCGGGCCGAGTTCGATAAGCGTACGCAATGCCTCGCCGATCAGTACGCGAGCTACGTCGCAGTCGATGATGTCCATCTCAACGGCAAGCTGACCTTGGGCGAGAACACGGCTGATAACGGTGGCGTGCGCATTTCTTATCTCGCATTGCAGGATGCCATGACACAGAAGGGCGGTAAGCCGGCCGAGATAGATGGTTTCAAGCCAGAGCAGCGCTTCTTCTTGTCTTACGGCCAGATCTGGTGTCAGAACGTCACGCCGGAAAATTCGCGCTTGCGAGCGTTCACCGACCCACACTCACCGGGAAAGTATCGCGTGAACGGCGTAGTCTCGAACTCGGCGGAGTTCCAGAAGGCGTTCGGCTGCAAAGCCGGTCAGCCGATGGTGAGAGAGAACGCGTGTCACGTATGGTGATCTAAGAAGTGGTACTTAAAGTGTTTTCTGTGTGGCGCGGACGCCCTCGCCCGCGACCAAGGTTCCCGCGCGGTGCCCCAGGTTCGCGTCCGTGTGTTGGACGTTAACCTGGGATCTCGCTTCCGGTCCGTTGTGATCCACTTCACCGAAAACCAGTCCCAATCCGTGTTATCCGTGAGGTCCATCGTCAGCCTTTCATGGATCTCACTGCCCTAGCCCGCACCGTGCACGAGTTCCTCTCGGAATCTCGTGGCGCGATTATTGTCGAAGATGGCGCCACGCTTTTTGACTTGCAGACGGCGCGCTATTCCCTATCGACGGATCGCGGCAAATGCGTGTTGCACATGTGGTCGGAAGAACGAAATTGCGTCAGGCGTGTGCTGGATGCCGAGCAGAAGAACGAAGTGCTTAAGCTTACGGTGCAACGGCTGGGGCAGCCTCGTCCCAACAAACTGGAGATCTGCCGTGGTCGCGATCATCGCACGGCGTCGGCAAAGAAATCGCAACGCGCCGGTTATCACAAGCTGCTCGAACGTGTTTTGCGGCGCGAATATCCAGGCGCGAAGATCGCGCCTCTCACTTCGACGATCGACCTGGAGAGATCGTTTGGCCCGATTTACGCGCGCGGTGCACTCTACCAAGGCACATCCGCATGGGCCGTGATCGGGGTAAACGAGAATGAAACACAGGCGTCGATTGATTCGTCGCTGACCATCGGCATCCTCTGGCTCGATTACCTGCGCCAGCGGGAATCGGAGCGCCGGCACGTTCGCGGACTGAAGCTTTTCGTCCCCGCCGGGCATAGCGCCATGGTGCGGGAGCGCATGGCGCACCTGCATCGCCATGCAGCCAGTTGGGAACTGTACGAGGTGGATGCGAAAACAGCGACGGTGGATCGCATTGACACCGACGACGTCGGCAATATCAGCACACGCCTGGTTCATTGCCCCGATAACGCCGCCGCTCGCCAACGCTTTGCTGCATCCATCGCCCGCATAGGGGAGTTCGTCCAAGGCGCAGAAGTTCACATCCTCACGCCGGTAGAAATTTCGTTCCGTGTGTGCGGACTTGAATTTGCGCGCGCGCGTGTGGCCTTCGCTACTGGCTCGTTTCACGCCAGAGAAGAAATTGTTTTTGGCGTGGGCGCGAATGAAGCGGTTCTTAATCAAGAGTCGGAATCGTTCTTTCGAGAACTCTGCGCCCGATTGTCGCAGTCCCGGCGTGTCGATCGCGCAAGTGGTTCCGACCCGCTTTGGCGCATGGTTCCAGAGCGATGGCTCGAATCGCTGGTCATAAAAGATGTGCACGCACTGGATCACCGACTGTATCCGCGGTTCGTGTACTCACAGGTGCCCGCATTCTCCGCTGCCGATCGCGCCATGATCGATGTGCTGAGTTGCACGAGAGACGGGCGACTCGCCGTGCTGGAATTGAAGGCGGACGAAGACATCCATCTGCCGCTGCAGGGGCTTGATTACTGGGCGCGCGTGCGCTGGCATCATGCTCGCGGCGAATTTCAGGACTTCGGATATTTTCCGGGCGTGGCGCTTTGCGGGCAATCGCCGCTGCTGCTGCTGGTCGCGCCGGCGCTGCACATCCATCCCGCCACTGACACGTTGCTGCGCTACTTCAGCCCGGAAGTGGACTGGAACTTGATTGCGTTGGATGAGCACTGGCGCGGGGGATTGAAGGTGGTGTTTCGCAAAAGAGCCATTTTGCCGTTGAGTCAGTGAGTCAGTCCCAATTCCAAAATTGCAAAATTACTCAATTACCAAATCACTCAATCAGTCAATTCTCGAGTCCTGCTTCCTTGTGCCGGAAGATCCAGTAGTCCTTGGCTGACTCGCTCAGGTCGGGCGCGGCCTTCTCGCCGCGAAACACTCGCGAGAGCCCGCGCACGATTCTGCGCCAGGGCAGATCACCATTCTGATCGGCAAAAAACACCTCGCCCGTTTTGCTGGTTCGATAGAACCAGCGCTTCAGGATCGCGAGTTGTTCCATGGTTTCGAGGACGGTCGATTTTCCGAAGGTTGGAACCGCGAGCGCTTCCTGCAAGCGAGCTTCCATTGAGTGCATCTTGCCTGCATCCGCTGGCTGATTGACGAGGAACGGAATCGGCTCGGAAATCCTCCCCGCTTCAATCAAGAAGAGCATTACGGAGTCCACGTCTGACGACGGCTGGATCATCAGCCCTTTCATGCGATCTAATCGCGTCGCAATCTCGGGCAGTTGCGCCAGCACCGGTTTCAACTTCTCGATTCTGGCATGCAGCGCGGCAGCCGTTTCAAAGTCCAGATCTTCCGATGCTTTTTCGCGGGCGTGCTCCAACTCGCGACGCAAGGATTGCCCGGCGGTATCAAAGAATTCCTGGACGCGCATGACCTCGGCGGCGTACTCGTGATCGGTGCAGCCCTGAAAGCAGGGCGCCAGGCACATCTTCATTTCCGAATAGACGCAGCCCGGAAATTTGGGGTCTGGATTCAGCTCATCGATGCATCGCCGCATTTTGAAGAAGTCGAGGGCATCATTGGCAAACTTTTCTGCCGCCACTCGCGATGGGAAGGGGCCGTAATACTCGGCAAGATTCCTGCCCAGTTTCACGGTAACGGACGCGCGCGGGTAACGATTCTCAAGATGCAAATGAACTAGCGGGGCGAAACGCAGGCGCATGCGGTCGACATAGTTTTTGGGAAAAGCCTCACGCAAAACCTTGTAAAGCCCGAGTTGCGATTCGAAGTCGGAGCCGGTTGGGGAATACTCAAGAGTACGAACGCGATCGCGCAGGTGCAGCCGGCGGGTTGATTCACCTTCCGCTCCAAGCAATCGGATGAGGCGCCTGCGCAGATTTGCCGTTTTGCTGACGTAGGGTTCGGTCCCCGCCTGTCCGCGCAGCAGGAACACGGCGGCTTTCGCAGGGATGGCGGCGAAGAACTCTGCATCGTGCTCGGGGGCGAACTCTGTCCGAAAACGCAACACGAGGTGATTCTAGTCGATTGATCTGTCACTCGCTCAGTCGACAAATCGATCAGTCAGTGAGAAGAAGTAAGCAGAGCCTCCATTGTTCGTGACTCCGGCTATTGGGGTTGGGAGAGGGAATGATCGCTAGACTGCTCGACAGCTCTATGATCTTGCCAGCTTCAACAACCGTTCTGCCGCCTCTTCCAGCGTCTCCTCTTTCTTGCAGAACGCGAACCGCACCTGTTGCGCACCATCTTTCGGGTTCTTATAGAAGCTCGAGCCGGGCACGGCCGCGACGCCGATATCGCTTACGAGATACTTGCAGAAGCTCACGTCATCATCGAAGCCGAACGCGTTGATGTCGGTCATAACGTAGTAGGCGCCGCGTGGAACAAAGGTCTGAAAACCGGCTGTCTGAAGCACGGGAACCAGCTTGTCGCGGCGCTTCCGATACCCTTCGGCAAGGGCGGCATAGTAACTCTCCGGCATCATCAGAGCCGCGGCGCCCGCATCCTGCAGCGGTGCGGCAGCTCCGACGGTCAGGAAATCATGCACCTTCCGGATAGCCGAGGTGAGCACTGGAGGCGCGACGGCCCATCCCACACGCCAGCCGGTCACGCTGTATGTCTTCGACATACCGTTAATAGTGACAGTGCGCTCCTGCATCCCATCGAGTGCTGCCAGCGAAATGTGCTTGGCGTCGTCGTAAATGATGTGCTGATAGATTTCGTCGGTGATTGCGAGAACGTCGTACTCGACACAAAGATCCCGAATCAGTTCAAGTTCGGCGCGAGTAAAAACCTTGCCGGTAGGATTGTTCGGTGTATTGACGATGATCGCGCGCGTGTGTGAATTGATCGCCCCACGAAGTTCCTTCTCATCGAAACTCCACTCGCCTTGTGGAGTGCTGGGCGGAAGCAGTTTCACAAAGCGAGGCTGCGCGCCGGAAAGAATCGTGTCTGGACCGTAATTCTCGTAAAACGGCTCGAAGATCACGACCTCATCGCCCGGATCGGTAATTGCGAGCAGCGACGCGATCATTGCCTCGGTCGATCCGCAGGTGACGGTGATGTCGGTCTCGGGATTCACGTCCATGCCTTGCGTACTCTGCAGGTGACGTCCGATCCCCTCGCGTAGCTTTTTCGCTCCCCAGGTGATTGCGTACTGATTCAGATCGGCGGCAATCGCGTCTTGTGCAGCGCGCTTGATGGCTTCGGGAGCGGGGAAGTCTGGGAAGCCTTGCGCGAGGTTTACGGCGCCGTAAATCAGGGCTTGACGCGTCATCTCGCGGATTACGGACTCGCTGAAACGCCCGGCTTTTTCGCTGATCTGCTGGTGAGTCTTGGCTGCGCGGTGCATCTCAGCAGCCTAGCATAAGGTCCGTTTTCACCACGGGAAGAGGGTTAGGATCGGCTAAGGGGCAGGTTTGTGCAATTGGGTAAATGGTGATCGGGTAATCGAAAAGGTGAATCAGTTTTTGCGCGACCGGAAGTCTCTCGCCTGGATTTCGATCGTCCTGGTCATGTCTTTCAGGCGCATGCGCATCTGATCGCCAATGCGTTCCCCCAACGTCCGTTCGCGCATCGCCGAGCGAGCTTCCTCCAGCGTACGCGACCGTCCGATGCCGGCTTCGGAGGGTTCAGCGATCGGACTCGGCTTGTCCGCGAGGCAGGTAGTCACGATCGTGGTTTGGCCGTCCGAATACCGTTTATTGAGGATATAGCCAATGGTATCGCGCTGCCATTCGGTCATTGCAGCCGACCCCAGGTCATCGAGCAGTAGAACTGGAGTATCAAATACCGGGTTCATCACATCCAGTTCTGTCATCTGAACCGCGGGATCGTAGGACTGGCGAATTTGCCGCATCAGTTCGCGGAAGTCGCAGAACAGACAGGCAATCTGCCTTTCCATGATCAGCTTGCGAATCACCGCCACAGCCAGGTGAGTTTTGCCGGTGCCGGTGCTGCCGATGAATAGCAACCCTTGCCCTGGGAGATGCTCGTCTACAAATCGGCCGGCCAAAAAACGCGCCGAATGGAGAGACTTATATTCTTGGTCCGAGGGGCTGAGGTCGGGGAACTCGGTTTGAAAGTTGTCAAAGTCGCATTGTTCGTAGCGCTTGGGAATGCGGGCAGCTTCGAGCAGCGACTCACCTCGCCTGCGCAGGCGGCACTCGCAACGGGTCATGCGGCGGTTCGCGCCCTGCCCTACCGGCTTCCAGCCAGTATCGTCGCAAACGGAGCAGACCGCAGCTTTGCTTTCGGTTCTCATCGATACTTACCAAGGTGTCACGGCAGCGGGCGGGGCGCAAGTGGAGCAGCGGCGAAACGCACCCAACTCCTGTGCAAGAACGCGCACAGTCTGTGGACCGTGTTGGAAATCCATTCCCGTCGATCTTGAGGGCTGCCACTGGAAAACACGGCAGCGTTCCGGCATCCCGTCACATTTATGCATCTAAGTAGCGGAACTGTATGGAACGTTATGTTTGCATTCACGCCCACTTCTACCAGCCGCCACGGGAAAACCCATGGCTTGAGGCAATCGAGCAGCAGGATTCTGCATTTCCCTATCATGACTGGAACGAGCGAATCACGGCCGAGTGCTACGCCGCAAACTCAGCCTCCCGCATTCTTGACGGTGAAGGCCGGATCACAAAGCTGGTGAATAACTATAGCCGCATCAGCTTCAACTTTGGCCCGACTCTGCTCTCCTGGATGGAAGTGAGCAGTCCGCTGGTATACCAGTCGATCCTTGAGGCCGACCGCATTTCGCGAGAGCGATTCTCAGGCCACGGCAACGCCATCGCACAGGTCTATAACCACGTCATTATGCCGCTCGCAAATCGGCGCGATAAGGAAACTCAGGTCAGGTGGGGCATTCGCGATTTCGAATCGCGCTTCGGACGCTTCCCCGAAGGCATGTGGCTGGCAGAGACAGCGGTCGACATCGAAACCCTGGAAGTTCTCGCCGAGCAAGGCATCAAGTTCACCATTCTGGCTCCGCACCAGGCACGGCAAACCAAGCGTTCCGGCCGTTCTTGGAAAAACGTCGAAGGCGGCAAAATTGACCCAAAAATGCCGTATATGTGTAAGCTGCCTTCGGGAAAACGCATCTGCCTGTATTTCTACGACGGACCGATTTCGCGAGCCGTCGCCTTCGAGAAGCTGCTCAGTTCCGGTGAGACTTTCGCCGATCGCCTGCTCGGCGGATTCAGCAATCGTGATTATCCCCAGATCATGCATATTGCCACGGACGGCGAAACCTACGGGCATCACCACCCACACGGTGACATGGCACTGGCATATGCCCTGGAATACATCGAAAACAACAAGCTGGCAACCATTACGAACTACGGCGAGTACCTGGAAAAACATCCGCCCAACCACGAGGTCGAGATTGTCGAGAACACGTCGTGGTCGTGCGCCCACGGGATTGAACGGTGGCGAAGCGACTGCGGTTGCAATTCCGGGCGGCCGGGGTGGAACCAGCAATGGCGCAAGCCGTTGCGGGATTCACTGGACTGGCTGCGCGAAGATCTGGTTCAGCCGTTCGAAGAGAAAGCTCGCGATTTCGTAAAGGACCCCTGGGCGGCGCGCAATGATTACATCGATGTTGTTCTCGATCGAACGCCGTCTAACATCGACGAGTTCGTGGCGCACCATCGCGCCCGCGAGTTGAGCGCGCAGGATGAGGTGCTGTTGCTCAAATTGCTGGAAATGCAGCGCCACGAAATGCTGATGTACACCAGTTGCGGCTGGTTCTTCGATGAGATCTCCGGTATTGAGACGGTTCAGGTGATGCAGTATGCCGCGCGAGCGGTTCAGTTGGCGCAGGATCTGTTTGGCGACCATCGCGAGCAGCATCTGATGGAGCACCTGGCACAAGCTCGTTCTAATTTGCCGGAATTCAAGAACGGCGCCGAAATCTATGAGCGCTACGTAAAGCCGGCCACCGTCAACCTGCTCGGGGTGGGCGCGCACTACGCGATCAGCTCGCTGTACTTCGGGTTTACCGATCGAACGGAAATCTACTGCTACGAATCCGAATTGAAGGACAGCCGCGTTCTGCAAGCTGGACGCACGCAGCTAGCCTTGGGACGTGCGTTGATTCGTTCCCGAATCACCCGCAACTCTGCCGATCTGACCTTCGCCGTGCTGAATCTGGGGGACAGCAATCTGCTCGCGGGAGTGCGCCGTTTTCAGGGCGACGAAGCGTACGAGCAGACGATCGGGGAAGCAGCGGATGCCTTCAATCACTCTGACGTCCCGGAATCGATTCGAGTGCTGGATCGAAACTTCGAAGGCACGTCGTACTCGATCAAATCGCTGTTCCGTGATGAGCAACGGAGGGTTGTCGATCGCATTCTGCAACATGTGGTTGACGAAGCTAACGCGAGTTATCGCCTGATTTACGACAACCATGCGTCGCTGATGCGCTTTCTGCACGAAATCCGCATGCCGATGCCAAAGGTGATGCTGGTAACTGCACAGTTCGTGGTCAATGAGGCACTCCGCCGCGCAATTGCAGAAGGCCCTCTCGACCTCGCGCGCTTCGGTGCTCTTCTGGAAGAGGCCCATCGGGATGACCTCATGCTCGATCAGGCACATCTTGCGTTTGACCTGCAGAAGCGCCTCACAGCAGCGAGTCAAGCGGTTGCGCAGAATCCGGGGGATTCGAAACTCCTCTCCGAAATGGACGATGTCATGACCTTGATTCGCATGCTGCCCTTCGAGGTCAATCTCTGGGAAGCGCAGAATATCTACTACGGATTGCTCAACACGTTTTATCCCCGCCAGGTTGATCTCGATGATGACGAGGCACGGCGATGGGCTGAGATCTTCCGCCAGTTGGGCGAAAAGCTCCGTATAGCGATTACTATCCCATCACCCGCTGCTCCCCCTGGCGAACCGGTTGCCGCCTAAAAAGACGCTACCAAAGCCACAATTGACCCGCTCACGATTCCCGAAAGGGAATCGTGGGATGGCGGTATCGTTTCTCTACGCTTGACTTCGCCCGGCCAGCAGTCTAAACAGGCGACAAGGTGTCTTCCTGAAAGCGAGGCAAGCACGTGAATAAAGGTCATCTAATCGAGAAAATCGCCGCCGATACGGGAATCAGCAAGGCGCAAGCCGCGCATACCATCGAATCGGTCATCGAAGGGATTAGTTCCGCACTGAAGAAGGGAGACCGCGTTACTCTCTCCGGCTTCGGCACCTTCTCCACCTATCAACGCAAGGCTCGGAACGGACGCAATCCGCAAACTGGCACTGTCATTAAAATCAATTCCCGCAGGGTTGCGAAGTTTACTGCTGGAGTGGATCTCAAAAAAGCAGTCAATAAGAAGTAAACCCACAAGACCTTTCGCTCGTGACTAGATCTCCCTGAGTCGAGGGAGATTTTTTTGTCGCAATTTGATGATTGAGTCATTTAGCCATTTGAGCCATTTGTATGAACGCTCGTCGTCAATGACGCAATGGCACAATAGCTGAATGGCCCAATGTCCAAATCGACAAATTACCTCCTCACGAACTTCTCAATGGCTGATATCTTTGTCCTTACCCTGACTCATGGATGTCCTGAAACAACTATTCGAGCAGCATTTCCACGCGCCGCCTGCGCGCGTGCAACCTTTGCAGGGGCAACTGAGCGGATCGGGCCGCAACATCATTCGCCTCAGCCGGGACAAGGCCAGCGCAGTCGGCATTCTTTACAACGTGCGCGAAGAGAATGTCGCCTTTCTGGAATTCTCTCGGCACTTCCGCCGTCATAAGCTGCCGGTACCCGAAATTTATGCCGAAGATCTCGAGCATGGTGCCTATCTCGAGCAGGATCTCGGCGATGTGACGCTGTTTGACTTCCTTTCAAAAAACCGCGATGGCGAAGATATTTCCACCGAAGTCGTTGAGGCTTATCGGAAAGCGATCGCCATCCTGCCTCGCTTCCAGGTAGAAGCCGGGCGTGACTTGAATTACAAGGTTGCGTATCCGCGAGCCAGCTTCGATCGGCAATCCATCTCCTGGGACCTGAACTACTTCAAATACTATTTTCTGCGGCTTGCCGGGGTGCCGTTCAACGAGCAGGCCCTCGAAGACGATTTCAGCCGCCTGACGAAGTTTCTTCTAACTGCTCCGCGCGACTATTTTCTCTATCGCGATTTTCAGTCCCGCAACATCATGCTGATCGACAGCGAACCATGGTTTGTGGATTACCAGGGAGGCCGCAAGGGAGCGCTCCAATACGACGTTGCCTCGCTTCTTTATGACGCGAAGGCCGATCTGCCACCCGATCTTCGCCGGCAACTGCTCGATC
>Ga0070738_10001917_pt1 | contig 36173 bp, 25 predicted proteins | sample Coa_R2_2_FD_66446 | JGI IMG/M metagenome (GOLD analysis project Ga0070738, IMG submission 66446) | Surface soil microbial communities from Centralia Pennsylvania, which are recovering from an underground coalmine fire - Coalmine... | ecosystem: Environmental > Terrestrial > Soil > Unclassified ...
GAAAGCGGATGCCCGTCGACGGCAATTTGGAAGCGTCAATCGATAACCTGGCGCGCAGTCTGGCTACGCCTGCCACGTCGGATGCCGAACGCCGGCTGCAGGCGGTTCTGGAACTGTGTTCTGAGGCTTTCGTCGAGGCCGACGCCGCCGGACGGATCGTCGGGTGGAGTTCACAGGCGGAGCGCATGTTTGGCTGGACCTATGCGGAAATCGCGCAACAGCCGGGTCTGGTGCTCATTCCCGAGCGTTTGAGAGTGCAATATGAAGAAGCGCGCCAGCAGTTCTTGACCACCGGCGCCAGCCCCAGCCTGAACCAGCGCACGGAGAGCAAAGCTCTGCACCGCGACGGCCATGAGATCCCCGTGGAAGTGATCGTTAGCCCGGTCTCGTGTGGCGCCAGTTATCACTTCATCAGCCTGTTTCGGGATATTACCGCGCGCAAGCAAGCGTTCGAGCGCATTCGGCAAAGCGAAGAGCGCAGCCGCGAAATCCTGGACTATCTGGAAGATGCTTACAGCGAAGTGGACCTCCACGGCAATTACGTGTTCGTCAACGACGCATACTGCCGCATGTTCAATCGTACTCGGGATGAGGTCGTCGGTCGCAGCTACAAGGACTTTTTCGACCGCGAACGCAGCTTCGCATTGCGGGAAGCTTATCAGCACGCTTATAAGACCGGCGAGCCAGTGAAAGGGTTCGAACACGAATTTAAGCCCGGACAGTTCAACGAGCTTTCGATTTGGCTGAAGCGCGACAAGAACGGGAGACCGATTGGCTTCGCGAGCAGCATCCGGGATTGCACCGAGCGCAAGCGGCACGAGCGCGAGCTGGCCGAGGCCAAGAAAGCCGCCGAGGCCGCCAACAAGGCGAAAAGCGCATTTCTGGCCAATATGAGTCATGAGATCCGGACGCCGATGAACGGCATTCTGGGCATGACCGAACTGGCGCTTTCCACCGAGCTGACGCCGGAACAGAGCGAGTTTCTCGGCATGGTCAAATCGTCGGCCGAAGCGCTGCTGGTGATCCTGAACGATATCCTCGACTACTCCAAAATCGAAGCGGATAAGATGGTGCTGGATCCGGTAGCCTTTAGCTTGTCCGAGATGGTGGGCGACGCCATGAAGACCATGGCCGTTACGGCGCACAAGAAGGGGCTCGAGTTGGCGGTGGACATCGGCACGGAAGTTCCACAGGACCTGATCGGCGATTCGGCGCGGCTGCGGCAGGTGCTCTTAAATCTGGTCGGAAACGCCATCAAATTCTCCCAGTCCGGGGAAATCGTGCTCAAGGCAGCAGTTCAGGAGCAGCAGCAGGATCAGGTCACTTTGCTCTTCTCGGTTCGCGACACGGGCATCGGAATCGCACCGGAAACCCAGTCCCGGCTATTCGAGCCGTTCGAGCAAGCGGATACTTCCACCACTCGTTACTATGGCGGCACCGGCTTGGGTCTGGCCATTTCACGGCGCATCGTGCAACTGATGGGGGGCAACATATCGGTCGAAAGCAAGGTGGGCATCGGCTCAACTTTCTTTTTTACCGTCCGTCTGGGCATCGGGCAAGTGCGCCAGCCCGCGCCGTTTTCGGCGGACCTGAGCAATCTTCCGGTGCTCATTATCGACGACAATGCCACCAATCGACGCATCCTGCGGGAAATGACACGACATTGGGGCATGCTTCCCGACGATGCCGATTGTGGCCTCGCGGGTCTCCGGAAGCTCGAGGAAGCAGCTGATGCCGGCCAGCCCTACGCGCTAGTTCTCCTGGACGAGCAAATGCCCGGCATGGGCGGCCTGGAGGTAATTGAGCGCATCCGCATGCACCAGACGCTGCGCGGCGCCACCATCCTGATGCTCACCTCGTCCGATCAGACGTCTAGCGCGGCGCGCTGCCGGCAGTTGGGCGTGGAAACATACCTGATCAAGCCGGTGAAGCCTGCCGAATTGCTGGGAATGATCCAGCGCGCGGTAGGGGCCTGCCGTCCGCAAGTGCCGGTGCGTTCGTCAGCAGTTGCGCGCCAGGCCGGCGGGCGCCAGCTTACCGTTTTGGTTGCCGAAGACAATCTGGTGAATCAGAAGGTTACGGTCGCCATGCTGGAGCGAATGGCGCATCGCGCCATTGTCGTTGGCGATGGTGCCGAGGCGATCTCCCGTTGGAGCCAAGGCGGCATCGACCTGATCTTGATGGACGTGCAGATGCCCAAGATGGACGGGTTCGACGCCACGCGCCGCATTCGCGGGCAGGAGAAAAACAGCGGAGGGCATATTCCCATCATTGCCATGACGGCGCACGCGATGGCCGGGGATCGCGAACGGTGTTTGCAAGCAGGGATGGACGATTACGTGTCGAAGCCCGTGAACCGGGCCATGTTGGAGCAGGCTTTGGCTCGTTGCACCGGATCCATGAGTCTACAGCCGGGGCCAGTATTGCCCGTAAACTAACTTTCCAGCCGAACCCTTGAAAGGTCCCAGGCCTGGTCGAGATAGTCATGGTCGGGAGCGCGGACGATCGTGTCCAATTCGCCGTAGTCCAGCCAGTTGAGCGAGCAGTTCTCGCAATCTTCGATGATGACGCTGCCGCCTCCGCCGTATGGATGGGTTTCCATAGTCTGATTGCATTGCGGACAGCGAATGCGCCGGTCCATCTCGCGCCAATCCGGCTGCCGCACAGCATCCACTGAACCCTCGCGGTGCGATCGCAGGTCCTGGACGATGGCGACAAATACGTCCATGGGAATGAGCATTCCGCGGCAGCGCGTACAGTACAGCATACGGTGATCGCCGATGGAGGCGTGCGCCAGCGGAACCTGGCATACCGGGCAACCGAGTGGAGAAGCTTCGCCGAGCACGCGCACACCGTCGGCGTTGGGCTCGGGGAAGTATACGCTGCCGCAATAGTCGCACAGGAGGTAGTTCCGGTCGGCCTCCAGGCGCATGGGCGCGCCGCAACTAGGACAGGTCACAGTTTCTGATCGGCCTGGTTTGAGGCAAACTTCAGAGCATTTTGTGTAGCATCGATGTCAGTCGCATTTCTAGAGGGAAAGCAGGTTGAGTGCGCTAGAATGGTTGCGATCGGGCCGTGGCGCAGCCTGGCTAGCGCGCTTGCTTGGGGTGCAAGAGGTCCCGGGTTCAAATCCCGGCGGCCCGACCAACTAAACCCTTCATCATCAATAACCCCTCACGACCCAGACAAACGAGAGCAAGCCGATTGTACTCAAAAATGTGCACAACATCGCTTAGCTCGCTAGTTGTGTGTTCGAAACTCACGTTCGTTCGCTTGCCGATCCAGCTTGGCTAGCGCCTCGCGCATCATTCCGAGCTTTGCCTGACTGTATAGTTTGAATTTGTCTGCACCGCCCTGTCTCAACATCTGCGTGACCATGTAATCGGCGTCCCCCCCAGCGCTCACCCTCGTGGCGAACGTATGCCGAAGCTCGTACGGTGCGAAGTACGGCACCCTCGCCTTCTTCAACGTTGCCTTCCAGACCTTGCGGAGATTTGTCATGTACCGCTTCTGCGCCTTCGCCTTTGCGCTCGGGAACAAGGCACTCGCTTCCCGCCGTTTCCTCCATCTGACCTTTGAACGCCTCGGACCCTGCGGGTGTCAGCGGCATGTCGCCTATGCCCTTCGCCGTTTTGGACTCCGCGATATGAACCACTCCGTCTTCGCGATCACTTGGTGTTTTTTCATCGGAGTAGTTCCTTCTTGTACCTCAAACCCAGCTCCGAAACAATGACTACGATGTTCCTCACGTAGCCGACCCTCTCTTGTGCCTTATGATTCGTTCTCAATTGCGCGCTCCTCCGCCTCTCACGCGACCCTCGGGACGGTTTGCTCGCACCAATGGTGCTCGAACCGCCGTATGGTTCGAGTGCGATAATGCAGTGAGCTGTAGGCGCGTTGCGGAATACGGCCGGAGCGATCCATCGCAGTGTGTTGCTCAACTTCTCGGCCGACATCTAAGGCACTTTATGAGCGAGCTGAAAGTTCTTGATCTCGGTTCAGATGCACGGCAACGGGGGACGATCCACGGCCGGGAGATGCGGTCCGAAATACGGGCGAACTATGCAACGTACATGGAGCGCTTCGAGACGGGCGGCGCCAAACAGTCCATCGTATTGAACCAGAGCGAGGCCTGGGCAGCTTTTATCGCGCGCGATAACCCTGAGTATGCCGAGGAGATGGCCGGTATCGCAGCGGGAGCGAACCTCTCGTTAACAGAGATCGCAATGCTGAACGCACGATACGAATTGGCCTATTGTGTCTTCGGCTCGGAGGCGCAATCTCTGAACCAGCCAAGCGATCTCGAGCAGGACGGTTGCACTTCATTCGGCGTGATGCCGGAAATCACGGCCAGCGGCCATACGCTGATCGGTCAGAATTGGGATTGGCTGGCGAAATTGCAAGGCCGTGTTTTTCTGATGCGTGTCCAGCGCTCGTCGGGACCCGGCGTGGGTAAGCCCGATTTCATCGGTTTCACCGAAGCGGGGATTGCCGGGTGCAAGATCGGTGTGAACGAAGCCGGAATCGGACTTTGCGTGAATGGTCTGGTGACGCTTCGCGACGGCGCCAATGCATTCCGCAAGCCTTTCCACGTGCGTTGCCGCGAAATCCTGGATGCATGGACATTCGATAAGGCGCTGCTGCCGGTGGTGCAGACCGATCGCACCTGCTCAACCAACTTTTTGATAGCGCATGCCGACGGCGAGATTATCAACATCGAGGCCACACCCGACTATTGCTCCTATCTCTATCCGGAGGAGGGGCTGGTAACCCACGCCAACCACTTGATCAAGGAGACGCGCATTGCATCGCAGTTCGAGCGACTCGCACCGCACTCCTTGTATCGCGCGAACCGATTCGCACGGTTGCTGCGCCGAAACATCGGCCGCATCGATTTAAACACGATTCATTCCGCGCTCTCAGACCACTTCAGCACACCAGCCTCCATCTGCCGGCATCCGGATACAACGTTGCCGGAGCCGAAGCGCGTGACCTCTGTTACAGCTGCCGCAATCGATCTGAACGCGCGGACCCTTTATGTGACGGATGGACCGCCTTGCCAGTCGCAATTTCAAGCCGCGCCGTTGCACGTTTCCGTGGCGACGAATCAGGCCGACTGATAGGATGGATGCCGCAGCCCGGCGTAGCGGCGCGCAATGCGCGGTGATGTTTAACCCAAGGTCACGAAGAGCTGGGTCGACTCTGGGGCGGCGGAAACGCAAGAGTACATCAACATCGCCTAACCTCGGCCTTCATTTTCCTTCGTGACAGAAGTCGCACCCGGTGCTTGCCTGATGTTGTTTGTGGCAGTCCACGCAACCCTCCATCGTCGTGACATTCGTCACGCGCGCGATAGAATCCATTTCTGAAATCTCACCATGACACATCTGGCACGTCATTCCGGCAGTTAGGTGTGGCTTATGGCTCCAGAAAATATCGGATGGTACGGTGTAGATCCTGGCCCATTTTATCGGCTGTTTATTCTTCCCATATTCGGCGAGCGCTCGAATGGCCGGCTTGTCCTTCGCAATACTGATGTGGCATGCCATGCACGTTGATACGGCTGGGAAGGTCATGTGCTCGCCGGGATCGGGGCCAGGGTGGCATTGGTCGCATTTCAGATGGGCGGCGCTGTTGTGGGTCTTGTGACTGAAAGGGATCGGCTGCACCGGAGCTGGCAGCGTCTTTTGTGACGCTTCTCTCGACGCTTGGCCAAAAAGCGCCACCGCAACCATGGTTGAGAGTGCGGCGCCAAATACCAGAGACAGAGTCGTTACCCTGTACATGAAATATTGCACTACGTCTTGCAGCAGCTACGTCAGCTCATTCAGCACATACAGTTCTTCGACGGCGCGATTCGCTTCGTCCCAGGCTTGATTTGTGAACGCTGCTGCACCAGCATCTGAGTTCGCTATCGCCACACGGCCGCATCGCTGGCGTCCGATGATGTGCGGGCGCTGCTCGGGTGGCACGTCCGGGTCGGCAAGCGTATCGTAGGTGTAGGCGTATCCGTATGGCCAGCGGTTGACAGCCATCCCGACTATGTCTTCGGCTGGATCGAAACCTGCGGGTCCAAGGACGCGTTCGAACTGCCGGCGTATCTTGAGCTCGAAATCCTCAAACTTCATGCTCAGGAGTTCCTGCGCGCCAATACGATTCTGCTCCTTTCGCGGCAGACCCGGTTTGTTCGGATTAGCGACCATGTGCACCACTATTGGCTCGTCAGGTGTTGTGACGCCTTGATAGCCGCCCACCGTGGAGCCCGGATCGAGACTCATATTCACGTGATACATGCCAGGCGTGCTGATGCGGGCGACGCCGAGCTTTTCAAATGCCTTCCACCGCCGGATCAAGACGTTGCTATAGATCAGTGGTACTTTCGCCGGGTACGCGAGGGCCTCCTTCTGGTGCTGTGGAATTTCAAGCAATAGCGACGGGATCAGCGCGTTGTAGCAAGCCAGAATGCAGTTGCGTCCGCGCACCGCTTGAAGCTTGCCATTTTTCAAATAGGCGATCTTTACGGATTTCGAGTTCTCAGGCGAGTCTTCGTTCTGCACTCGTACAACGGGGCTACTGAGGCGAATGCGGACAGGGGTTTTGGGCACATCCAGCTTGTCATATGCGATGGGCGCCTGCACCACTGTATTCATATCCTGTTTTCCTGGCACCGCATCGGGGACCAGACGGTTTACAAACAGGCGAGCGATGGACGCATTTCCATCCGGGAAGTGAAAACGGTAAGAACCTTCGTTGAATTGTTCTTCTAATTTCAAACCCAGACCGTTAAATCCCACCGAGCCATGCTCCGCCGCCTCCAGCGCCGGCATAGTATCAACGCGTTTATTGTTGCGGCCGCCATTCCCCATGAAGAACGGGATAACCTCCCGGCTGACTTTTGCGATGTTTAGCAGATAGTCCTGATAGCTCATCCGGGCGAGCTTTGCCTTTTTCTGCGCCTCGGTCATTCCGGCCATGTAGTCTGGATTCTTGCCATGAATGCGCAGCAAATCTTTGCGTGCTGCTTCCGATATTGGTACTTTTTGCAAGAACTCTGCTGACCGTGCATTACCGACCACGAGGCGGTCTTCGAGAAAATGCTCTTTGTCGAAGAACACTCCGGCCCGAAGATCGTACTTCGCTTCAAGCTCGCGACTATTGAACTCCGCAAAGCGGGTGACATCGATGCCGAGTTCCTTCACTAGCTGTTTCGCGCCGTAGCTATACGGGAAAGGAGTCGCGATCCCAAGCGTGCCGCCGACGCCAATGTACGTCTTGCCTTGGTAATGGAATTCGTTGCGTTTCGCGTGGCCACCGAAGTCGTCGTGATTGTCCAATATGAGAATGCGCTGGCTTTGGCCCAGACCGCTTCTCCAGAAATGCGCAGCGGCCAGCCCTGACATTCCCGCACCCACAATCACCAGATCGTATTCCTCGTGAATCTCGCCGTCAGCAACGGGGAAGGTGGCGTACTTGCCCTGCCGTATCGCATCAAACTCAGAAACCGCCTCGGGGAAATTTCCGCGAAGCCCGAGCCGATCTGGCGGGTAGTTGCCGGCGTTGTGGCTTGCCGAGGATGCCTGCGCGTTCCCTGTTTGGGATAGCCCAAGCATGGCAGACGCGCCCGTCACCGCCATGGCGACCCCGTTTAGAAAATCGCGCCGGTCGATTTGCCGATCCATTCCGAGTCTTCTGTACTCGTCTGCAGTATGCATTTGAATGCCCTCAACTCGTCTTATGCTCTCATGCTGGCCCTATGCCGCGAGTCGCGCTACGTCCGTTTCCGTCCATATTTGCCAGCCGGCATTTACATTTCTTCCGGCCAGCGGTCCGTTCGATCGAAACTGTACCATTCTAAAAGCTTGCTGAATTAATGTAAAGTTGATATAGTCTACATCGCAAGAAGCGTCCGGCAGAACCCCGATAATGGGACGTTCTGGCAGCGCATTCTGAGCGAACCGGACACGCGAGGCGTTTCGAAGCGCTCATGGAACGAGACAATACTATGCCATCAATTCGCTTACTCACACAAATTCCCGGCCCGAAGTCGCGAGAACTTTCGCAGCGGCGCGATGACGCGGTTCCGCGAGGTGTATCCCAACTTATACCCGTGTATGTGCAGCGCAGCGAAGGCGCCATTATCGAAGACGTAGATGGCAACCAATTTATCGATTTCGGAGGCGGTATTGGATGTCTCAACGCCGGGCATCGAGATCCGAAAACAATCAAGGCAATTCAGGAACAGGCGGCGCGGCACCTGCATACCTGTTTCATGGTTACGCCATACGATAGCTATATCCGGCTCGCTGAGAAATTGAATGCTCTTGCGCCCGGAACCTGGCCCAAAAAAACACTATTCGTCAACAGCGGCGCCGAGGCGGTTGAGAACGCTGTCAAGATTGCGCGCGCGTACACGCGGCGACCCGCCATCATCTGCTTTGAGGACGCATTTCACGGCCGTACCATGATGACTATGTCGCTGACCAGCAAGACACATCCCTACAAAGCGGGGTTTGAGCCGTTTGCGAGCGAGGTATACCGCATCCCGTTCGGATATTGTTACCGCTGCTCCTACTCGCTCGAATATCCACAGTGTGGGATCAAGTGCGCACACGCACTAGAAGACGCATTCCGGCGCGTTGCCGCCGCCGAATCCGTCGCTGCGGTGATCTTTGAACCCGTTCTTGGCGAGGGTGGTTTCATCCCGGCGCCCGTCGAATTTCTCCAGATTCTGCAAGACATATGCCGGAAATATGGCATTCTCTTGATTGCCGATGAGATACAGACCGGCTTCGCCCGCACGGGCCGGATGTTTGCCTGTGAGCACTACGGCATTGAGCCAGACCTTTTGGTAACTGCGAAGACTCTCGGCGGCGGCCTGCCGTTGGCCGGCGTGACGGGCAGAGCTGACATCATGGATCATACCGGGCGAGGTTCGCTGGGCGGAACTTTTGGTGGAAATCCGCTCGCGTGTGAAGCCGCACTAGCCACGATTGAAACTATTGAAGAAACATATTTGTGCAATCGCGCAAACGTTCTTGGCAAACAATTCCGGGAACGCTGCGTTTCCTGGCAGTCGAAGTTTCCTATGATCGGTGACGTTCGTGGGCTTGGCGCAATGCAGGCTTTCGAACTGGTGCGCGACCGCAGTACGCGGGTGCCCGCAGCCGAAGAGACGACACAACTGATCCGATATTGCTACGAGCGCGGGCTGATTTTGGTCGGTGCAGGAACGTTGGGCAACGTCATGCGGTTGTTGGCGCCGCTGGTCATTACCGACGAGCAGTTTGAAGAGGGTTTGGATGTGATCGAATGCGGCCTCGAAGCCATTCAGGAGAAAATGGCGGTTGTTGCCAAAACGGCCTAGCCCGACGCCGTCAAGCATTTTGCGCCGCGGCAGATGTGGTTACGAATTGACCCAAACGGTTTTTACGTTCACAAACTCTCGGATTCCGAAGACTCCCAATTCACGGCCATAGCCAGACTTCTTGACTCCTCCGAACGGAACGCGCGGATCGGAAGCCACGATGGCATTAATGAAGACCTGCCCAGACTCAATACCGTCGATGAACAGCTCTTGCTCGGCAGGATCCTTACTCCAAGCGCTGGCGCCAAGGCCGAACGGTGAATCGTTGGCGATGTCGATCGCATGCCGTGCGTCTTGTGCCCGAAATAGCATGGCGACAGGTCCAAAAAACTCCTCGCTATAAACGGCGGAAGAGCGCGGCACGTCTGCAAGCGCGGTTGGTTGGTAGATCAAGCCCGTACCACTTGCGCGGCGCCCGCCGGTAAGTAGCCGGGCGCCGGCTGAAACGGCTCGCTCGACCTGATCTTCCAGATCTTGCAAGATCTGCTCATTGGCTAGCGGTCCAACTTCGGTAGCCGGGTCCAACGGATCGCCAACTTTGAGCGCCCGCATCTGCTGCACAAATTCACTTCCGCAGGCGTCGTAGATGGAATCGGCGATGATGAAACGCTTGGCTGCGATGCAAGACTGGGTTTTTGATTACACGGGCCCGCACCGCCCCGGTGACGGCCGATTTTAGGTCGGCGCTAGGCATGATAATGAATGGGGCGCTGCCGCCGAGTTCTAGGACCGTTTTTTGATATTCCTCCCAGCGTGTCCCGCCACGGACCGACCGGCGGCCTCGCTGCCGGTGAGCGTGACAGCAGCGATCCGATCGTCGGAAATCAATTCCGCGACTTTGGACGCTCCGATGAGCAGCGTTTGAAAAACGCCCTCGGGGAATCCGGCCCGCAAGAACACTTCTTCGATCGCGAGAGCGCACTGCGGAACAGTTGAGGCGTGCTTCAACAAACCTGTGTTCCCAGCCATTAGTGCCGGGGCGGCGAATCGAAAAACCTGCCAAAACGGAAAGTTCCACGGCATTACCGCCAAGACTGGACCAAGAGGCTCGTAGTGAACGAAGCTACAAGATGCGTTCGTTGCTATCGGTTCGTCCGCAACCGCCTACTCGCCGTTTTCCGCGTAGTAGCGGCACACCCAGGCGCATTTCTTGACTTCAGCTTCAGCGGCCGAAATGGTTTTACCCATTTCCATTGTCATAAGTTTGCCGTACCGCCGCGTCTCCGATTCCAGGATGTTTGCGGCGGTGAGCAGCTTAGATGCACGGTCCGAAAATGAGGTCTCCGGTGAGCGAGGTACGCCTTCATCGCTAGGTCGAGCCGGCTTTCGATGTCCCGGTCCGACGCATCTTCAAACGTCTTTTCAACTACGCCATTGAATGGATTCACAGATGCAATCATGGTGGGACTTGTTCCTCGTATACAGTTTCGTCGCTGGAGCGCTGGAAAGAACTATGTGCGGTACCTCTGAGACAGGCAATCGGGCATTGCGTATGCCCGGACTGTGCTGCCCGTTGGCGTCAGCCATTCGTCGTCCGCGTTCAAATGAGATAGCAACTTGCATGAATATAGCAAGGTTACGAGAATCGAGCAATGAAAAAGTCAACTAGGCACCTCGGCGGGGGTCGGCGCTCCGCCAGCCTTTTACAGCACCGCGTGGGTACCTATTTTGTTCCGAGCCGCGTCGAGCGTAGTTCCGGATTCGGTTGAGGAATGGCCGCGCCGTCCGCGCGCGGGTCCGACGCTGCGAAGTTCGTGCCGGTTTTCGAGTTGTGCAGGATAGCCTGGCCGCGACCCATGGTCTCGACGTACCCGCGAAACAGCTCGATTTTATGACCGCGCTCTGAGAGCTGCTGAAATGTCGCAAGTGGAAGGCGTGATTCGATGGCCACCTCGCACCCCGGCGCATTGTTCTTGAAGAAGCGCGGAGCCTCCATCGCTTCTTGAATATTCATGCCGTAATCGACCACATTCGATACGAACTCGGCGTGCGCCATCGGCTGGACAGAGCCCCCCATGATTCCGAACCCAATGTGCTGATCGCCCTTCTCCATGAACGCGGGAATGATCGTATGGAAGGGGCGCTTGCCGCCGGCGAGTACGTTCGGACTGCTGGGATCCAAGGTGAATGCTCCGCCGCGATTCTGCAGAATGAACCCCATTCCTTCCGCGGTTACGTGCGAGCCGAAGAATCCGTAGACGCTCTGAATCCAGCTCGCAATATTTCCGTCTTTATCCACCATAGTCAGATACGTGGTGTTGCTTCCGATCGGATCGCCAGCCTTCACGTCGCAATTGGCCTTCTTGGGATCGATCAGCGCGGCGCGCTTCTTGGCATACTCCTGGGACAGGAGCTGGTTGACTGGCACATCGTAGGTGCGTGGGTCGGCATCGTAACGATGCACGTCCGAATAGGCCAGTTTCATGGCTTCGATGCGCTTGTGCGTTTCATCCGCGCCCAATGCGCCGAACACTGATGGCGGCGTATTTTCCATGATATTGAGCATCTCGAGCGCGGCCATGCCCTGGCCGTTCGGTGGCAGCTCGAAAACCTTCCAACCGCGGTAGTCGATCGATAAGGGCTGGACCCACTCGGCCGAGAATGATGCCAGATCCTCGGCTGTCATTGTGCCCCCCAGATGCTGGGAAGTTTTGATGATAGCGGCGGCGATCTCACCCTTATAAAACGCGCTCGGGCCTTTTTCGGCAATCAGGCGAAAAGCCTTACCCATGTCTGGATTGCGAAAAATCTGGCCGACCTCGGGCGGCTTGCCGCCCGGCAGGAAAACGCGCGCCGATTCGGCATTCCCATTCAGACCCCGAACAGACCCTGCGCCGGCCCAAATTTCCTGCGCTCCCTCATGCACCGGGAATCCTTGCTCAGCGTAGGTAATGGCGTCATCGAACAGATCCTTCCAGGCCAGCTTTCCGAAGCGCTGATGCATTTTGTACCAGCCGTCCACGGCACCGGGAACCGTCACGGTGTGAATGCCGTCGTAAGGCATTTTGTCCACGTGCTGCCTGGCTAGGAACTCCGGCGAGAGGGCCTTGGGTGCTGAACCCGAAGCATTCAGGCCGGTTAAATTTCCGGTCTTTGCATCCCAGTAGATGACGAATAGATCGCCGCCGAGGCCGGTCATCATGGGCTCAGTAACACCCAAGACTGCATTAGCCGCGATCGCAGCGTCTACCGCCGATCCGCCGCGAGCAAGGATCTGTGCACCTGTCTGTGAAGCGAGCACCTGGCTCGTTGCCGCAATACCTCGCTGGCTGATCACCATGGATCGCCCATAATTGCGCCCGATGGCCTGCGCAAGCGCGCTTACAAGCATTAGAAGAGACAAACCAACAAGCTGAAGTGTTCTACAGATCATCGCCCGATCGCTCCTGTTTCGATCCAAAATACCAGTTTCGATATCGCTTTCGGTTTTTGTTTACGCCAACGTCGCGCCTTCCTGTTGCGCCTCATAAACGGCTGGTCGGAGGTGCGTCCCTGATTAAGACAATAGCGGCATGGAGCGGCGGTCAAGGACATCGCCTACAGCGCGCCACGCTTCCCAGATCGCCGTATCGGTGTGCGGGCTCGCGCCGGCGTCGGAGTTTGCAATCGAAATCAGCCCGTAAGGCTGCCGCGCAATGATATTGGGCCGGTTCTCGGAATTTGTGTAGACCCACTCCATCGGCTCAAAGAGACTGTTGTAAGTGTAGGCGTACCCATGCGGCCACCGGTTCACTGTGATACCAAAGATGTCCCTTGCCGGATCGAAACCGCCTGCGCCGAGCGAGCGCGCGAGTTGATCGCGAACCTTGCGCTCGAAGGTCTCAAAGGATGTCGCCAGCAGTTCCGCTCGCCCGAGCCGGTGTTGTTCCTGCCTCGGCTTCCCTGGAGAAGCGGGCACCTTGGTCAGATGCAGCACGATCGGCTCGGTGGGCGATTGGGGATGTTGAATCTCGCCGAGCGATGACGCTTCGGTCAACGCAACGCTGGAGTGATACATCGTAGGAGCGCTTATGTTTGCAACGCGAAGCTTTTGCCAAGCCATCCAATTCGTCACGGCAACGCTGGTGTAAACGATAGGGCCCTTGACTGCGTAAGCCAGCGCTTCTTTTTGTTTAGCCGGCAGCTCAGGCACCAGGTAAGGTATGAACATGTTCCAGCAGGCCATGACACACCCGCGAGCTTGAACATCATAGAGTTTGCCGCCGCGGGAATACGTGACGATAACCTCCTTGGCTCGATCGAGTGGTCCGTCGTGACGAACATTTAAAACCGTGCTGTTCAGCCGTATACGCGCGGGTTGATTAGCGCGATCGAGCTTCGCATAGTTGACGCGAGCACCGCCCGAATCCTCCTGCGTTTGGCCCGGGAGTGCCTCAGGGACGAGCCAGCGTACCAGCAAACGGGCGACGGTTGCGTTGCCGTCCGGAAAGTGCACCTCTGGCCCGCCGCCTTCGACTTGCCGGCCGTGTTGCGTCCCCGGCAACTGCTCGAGAACTCCGAGTGGAGTTGGTTCCAATCCTAGGCCGCTGAACCCGGGCTGGCCTTGCATCCAGGCGAAGAAAGCTGGGGTTGCATCGGCTCCCACACAGAAGTTGCCCTCCCCGAAATGCCGAAAGAACCAGACGACTTGAGGGTCAACTCGCGCAACCTTTAATAAGTATTCCTGATAGCTTATCTTGGCGAGCTTAAGTTTCTTTTCCGCCGACGAGAGGCCAGGCATATAGTCGGGTTGATCGTTGCTATAGAGCCGGACCAGATCCTTCCGAGCCTGTTCGTTGAGCGGCATATTGGAGAGGTAGTCGGCTGTCATGCCGCCTCCCCGACCACGACCGCCTCCAGCGGAAGGCGGTCGAACCACCAGCTTGTCGGAGCCCCAGGTTTCCTTATCGAAGAAGTATGCCGAACCGAGGGCGAGGGAGCGATACAAGTCGCGGTTATCGGCGTTGTTCTTTTTATAACGTTCTACATCGACGCCGATCTCGTTCAGGAGATTCCGGGCCACTTCCGGATAACGGCCGATGTTCTCGATGTTCAGCGTACCGCCATTGATCGCCAGAAGCCTTCCGCCGTGGTGGAATTCGTTGCGCTTGGCATGGCCGCCGAAGTCGTCGTGGTTGTCCAAAACAAGAACACGGGCCGAACGCCCAGCATTTTTTAAGAAAAAATATGCGGCGCTCAAGCCGCTGAGTCCACCGCCGACCACCACCAGATCATATGTCTCATTCGTATGTGCAACCGCGGTTAGATCGACGCGCTTCGTGTCACGTAGCTGATGAGCCACTTCGAAAGAGCCCGGATGATCACCGCGCATACCAGTCCGCTCGGGCGGATAGTAGTCCGGCGACTGCTCCGGTGCGAAATCCTGGGCCATGCCCCACCGGGGCAGAGCTAGCGCGCCTGCAGCGGCTACACTCACACCGTTCAAGAAATCGCGGCGTGTAATGTTCCGATTCATTCCCAGATTTCGATCATTCGGGTTCATCCGGCCCTCCGATTAGAATTGAACTTCTACACCCGGTCGTGCTCAGCGCGAAGGCGTCGTCGCCGACCGACAAAGAATTTAAGTCCCCGGCGTTGGTAGGCGACATTGTCTCATTACATTACATGAAACATGCTGGGTTGGTCAAAATGTCTTCGGGGTCAGCCACCGCGCGTCGCGTTGCGGCCGGCCCTGTTCGTCGAGCCAAATCTCCAGTTCGCCCGCGATCATGAAAATGAACTCCTCGCCAGCATGCGAATAGGAGCTGTAGCTGCCTAGCGCCGGCGGCACGCGGGAATAATCAGTCCCACGTTCTCCCACAAGCGCAATGTGGAAGGACGCAGTTTGTTCGACGGGTAGAAAACCAGTTCGCTCGCGTTTGGCGCCTGGTTGCTTTTCATCCACGGTTGATCGCAGTTCTGAACATTGGTTATGTCTTTGCGTTCGTTTGAGAAGCGTCGGGTAACGTGCTAATTTAATCGAGAAAAACAGGTGTCTCTTTCCACGAGGATCGCTCCTTGTGAGAAGACGCTGTGGCAGAAGGGGGCGGTCGAGATCGCCGTTGGTATCCGAAAGCAGTCTTATGGAATCTACGGTGCAACGGACTCGCGCAACTGAATTTCTAACGGAACGCAATCGTAACGGACCTTCACAATCTCTACCGTGTTATCGTAAGGTTTATCTCTGCTGAGCTAACACCTGTGGCGCTGGTTGAGGAGAGCTTGTGAGGTGGTATTACAAAAGGCGGCCAGACGGGCTCGTGATTATGCAGGCGCGTCCCGAACACGCCGAACAATTGGAAGATCTACAGCGAATTTGCTTTCCAACCCTGGCGGATGAAGAGCGGTTCAAGGCGGCGCACTACCGCAAACACATGGAACTGTTCGAAGCCGGGCAGTTCGTGGCGCTGGATGGAGACGTCCTGGTCGGCGCGGCAACCACGCTTCGCGTTGACTTCGATTTCAATCACATCAACCACACGTTCGCCGAAATCATCCAGGGCGGATGGCTCACATCCCATCAGCCGGAGGGCTCCTGGCTCTACGGCGCGGACATTAGCGTACGACCGGATTACCGCGGGCGAGGACTTGCGTCCGATATGTACGCAGCGCGCCAGGAGGTGGTTTGGCGTTTGAAACTCAAAGGCCAGGTCACTGCCGGGATGATGCCGGGCTTCAGCACAGTGAAGCACAAGATGTCGGTTCCGCAATATTACGAAGAGGTTATTTCTGGCCGGATCAAAGATCCTACGCTTTCGATGCAGATGAATATCGGCTTCGAGCCTCGGGCTCTGCTGGCGAACTATATCAGCGATCCTGTTTGTGACAATTACAGCGTGCTGCTCGTTCTGGATTCCGGCAAGAACGTCCGCGGCGCATCCAGGGAGCATGCGATGTCTTATATTCGGCTGAACACGGAAGTGCCAGGGCCCAGGGCTAAGGAGATATTGGGCCGGCGGGCTGCGGCAGTTCCATCCGGTCTGGCGAAAGCTACCGATGTCGTGGTTGAGCGCGCGGAAGGAGCGCTAGTTTTTGACGTCGACGGCAATACCCTGATCGATCTGGCGGGCGGTATCGGCATGCTCGGGGTTGGCCATTCCCCCGAAGCCGTGACCACCGCGATAAAGCGCCAAGCGGATCGCTGCATTCATCCCTGCGCTCTGGTTGCCACCTACGAACGCTACGTGGAGTTGGCGGAGCTCTTGAATGAATTGACGCCGGGGGCGTTCGCAAAAAAAACGATATTTACCAACAGCGGCGCCGAGAGCGTTGAGAACGCGGTAAAGTTAGCGCGGAAGTTTACGGGCCGCTCGACGATCATTTGTTTCGAAGGCGGATATCATGGCCGCACGTTACTGACTCTGAGTCTTACCAGCAAGTACGGGTTGTTCAAGAGCGGTTTCGGCCCGTTTGCTCCGGAGATCGTGCGCCTACCAATTCCGAACTTGTATCGCATTCCCAAAGGCATGTCCGAAGAGGAATATCTCGAGTTCGGCATCCGGCAACTGGAACACGCGCTCATCGCGCAGGTGGATCCAAAAGCGGTTGCGGCGTTTATTATCGAGCCGGTGCAGGGCGAAGCTGGCTTTCTGCCGGTCCCCGGGCGTTTCTTGCAGCGCATTCGCGAACTGTGCGATTTGCACGGCATCGTCATGATTGCTGACGAGGTGCAATGTGGGTGTGGAAGAACCGGACGGATGTTTGCGGTGGAGCACTATGGCATCGTGCCGGATATGATCGTGACTGCAAAATCGTTGGGTGCCGGGATGCCGATTGGCGCGGTGACCGGCCGTGCGGAGATCATGGATTCGGCGCATTTAGGTGGTGTCGGGAGCACCTACGGGGGGAGCCCCGTAGCATGCGCGGCTGCTCTCGAAGCATTGAAAATCATCCGAACACCCGAGTTCCTGGCGCATGCCAACCGGCTCGGCGCCGTCATGCGGGAAATACTCGAGAACTGGAAGGCACGCTGGCCCATCGTTGGAGACGTGCGCGGGCTCGGCCCGATGATGCTCGTGGAACTGGTTTCCAGCCGCGAAACCAAGGCGCCCCTCGCGCCCGACGACACGCTGCGCATTATCCGGCGGTCCGTTGCGAATGGCGTTCTGCTGATACGCGCCGGACTATTTAGCAATTGCATCCGGTTCCTGCCGCCTCTGAACATGCCGGAGGACATGCTCCGCGAAGGCCTCGACGCGGTCGCCCGGTCGATCGAAACCACCGTAACCGAAAGCGCCGGCGCAGTAACGGCCGGCGTTCGCTAACCACTGGTGCGCAAATGGAAACAGCGACGAAAAGTCAACAACAGATTACTTACACATATCAGCAGTGGATTGGCGATGGCTGGCGCGACGCATCGAATGACGCGACCTGGGACGTTCTGAACCCAGCCACCGAGGAAGTAATTCGGACGGTGCCCTTCGGCAACGCTAAGGACTGTGCACTCGCGATCGAGGCTGCTTACAGGGCTTTCCCGCGATGGTCGCAGAAAACCGCCTATGAACGTGCCGCCTTGCTGAGAACCGCAGCTGACCTAATGCGGCAGCGGAGCGCTGACCTCGGGAGAACTACCGTCTTAGAAAGCGGTAAGCCGTTGATACAGGCCAAGGGCGAGTGGGGCGTTGCGGCAGATCTGTTCGACTGGTTCGCCGAGGAGGCTAAGCGCGCTTACGGGCGGGTGGTGCCCGCGCGTAATCCGGCAAAACGCCAAATCGTCATCAAACAGCCGCTAGGGGTTGTGGGTTTAATTACTGCTTGGAATTTTCCCGCCTATAACGTCGCGCGCGCGGCTGCGGCGGCATTGGCGGCCGGATGCACCGTCGTGGTCCGTCCGTCCGAATACACGCCGCTGACCGCCATGGAGATGGTGAACATCCTGGTGGAATCCGGACTTAGCAATGGAGAAGTGAATCTGATCAATGGCGAGCCCGAAAGCATGGGGCAGGAGATGCTCCGCAATTCGAAATGCGCGAAGATTCATTTCACCGGGAGCCAGCGCGTTGGCAAGCTTTTAATGGACGGGGCTTCGGCAACCGTTAAGCGTCTCTCTCTCGAACTCGGCGGAAATGCGCCGGTGCTCGTCTTTCCCGACGTCGATCTCGAGCAGGTAACGGCCAGCGCGGTAACAGCGAAGTTTCGCAATGGCGGCCAAGTCTGCATTTCACCGCAGCGCTTTTTTGTACATGACGCGGTGGCGGACAAGTTCGCTGATTGTGCTACTTCACTGGTTTCCAAGCTTCGGCTGGGCAACGGCCTGGAACCCGACTCGAGTATCGGACCACTCATCAATTCGCGCCAGCGCGATCGAGTCGAGGAGATGGTGATCACGGCGCAGACTGATGGAGCTCGAGTGTGTATCGGAGGAAGACGGCCGGCTGATCGCCCGCGAGGCTATTTTTACGAGCCAACGGTCATTACACAGGTGCCACCCGCAACCCCACTCTTCCAAAACGAAATTTTCGGCCCGGTGATGCCGATCGCGCGTTTTCAGGACGCCGATGAAGCGATCGAGAAAGCCAACAGCACGCGATACGGGTTGGCGGCTTACGTTTGGACGAACGACCTTCGGACCGCAATGCGAGCTGCTGAAAGGCTGGAATTCGGAATGGTTGGCGTCAATGAATGGACTCCGCAAAGCACTGAGGTTCCGTTCGCCGGTTGGAAAGAGAGCGGGCTGGGCCGCGAAGCCGGTGCTGAAGGTTTGGAAGAATACCTCGAAACGAAATTGGTCGCGTTCGGTGGGATCGGGTAATCGGCACTCTGGCCCCCGCCTGGCCCCTGGACCAGCCTATGGCGGCGCTGTGTTAGCCGGATGTGTGTTTATGTCGAGAATAGTAACGAAACAGGCCAGCTCCCAGCCCAAACAGCGCAAATAGCGTCAGGACCATCTTCAGCTCAAAGGACCAAATCGATGAGATTTGGCGGGACGGCACGAACGCCATAAACAGACCGAATGTCGTCATGGCAACACCGGTCAGCGAGGCAAGCCGAAGCGTGCCGCGTCTGAAGTAAACGCGTGTAGGATCGCCGGAAAAAGCCCGCCGCAATAGTGAAGCAAATAGATACAAGTAAGAGATCATTTGAAGCGCGACGGCGAGATCCAGCAAGGTCAGATATGCTTCTTGCACCGATGCACCCGCGAAGCTCATGGTGATGATGGCTGAGGCCAGGAATCCAAAGAGTGTCAGCGCTACGTACGGCGAGCCGTGGCGCGGGTGTATATTCCCGAGCGATCGAGGAAGGTACCGGTCCAGGCCTGAAACGAACAGAATACGCGCAGAACCGCTTACCCACGCCGATGTAGATCCTGCAATGGAGGCCATCATCAAAACGGCCAGCGGGAGTAGTATCCAGCCCAATCCGAGCACCGCCGTCATCCGGTCGATCGCCTGCATGGCCCCTTGGACTACGAGCATTTCAGATCGCGGTACGGCTAACGCCAGAGAAAGAGTGGAACCGATGTAGGCTAGCGCCGAAAGAGTCCCGCCCAATAGAATGGCGCGCGGGAAGGTCCGGCGCGGGTCGCGTACCTCATCCCCCATTACGGGTCCGATCTCCAGCCCGACCATGGCGAGACACATGACGCCCAGCGTGGCGAAAGGTATCGCCCCGGCATCGCGGATCGAAAAATCGCGCCAAGGAAATTGGTGGCCCGGTTTGCCCAGGATAACAACCACTAGCACGATGAGAGCTACGGCAATGCTGAGTGCCCCGACGCCGCCGATGTTGTTCACCCATTTACCTACACCCAAGCCGCGGATGTTCGCGAGCACTGTAAGCCAAAGCATCGCGTTTGTAAGAATCCAAAAGAACACCCGGCTTTGAGCGAGCCCCGAGTTCGCGCCGCCCATGTAAGCGGTGATGCCGGTGACATAGAACAGTAGTGACGGCACGAAGAACATGTTCGTTAGCCAGTAAGCCCAGCCGCAGAGGAAGCCATGGAAATCTCCGTAGGTCTCCTTAGTCCACAAGTACAGGCCGCCTTCACCTGGCATGCGCTCGCCCAATTCGATTACAGCGATCCCTTGCGGAAGAAAGAAGCATAGGATAACGGCGAGCCACAGCCACATAGCCCGCATTCCTTCCGCCGCCACGACGGGAACGATGTTTAGATTAACGATCGCGACCAGGTATAGCCACGTCAGGTCGCCCACGCCGAGGGCGCGTATCAGTGAACTGGACGAAGGGGTGAAAGCGGCTGGTGTTGAAGCCGGCTTCATGGCAGCGGCGCTTCACGGAGCGCCGCGGCGGCTTCATCGAGTTTGCCCCCGATCACGAAAAGCGCTTCTTTGAGATTCGCGCGAGCTTCCGTTTCAAACTGAGCGATGGTGGCCGCGCCGGCACGTACATCCCCTCCTTTGGCGAGCCGACGATAGAGATCGTCAAGATCGGCTCCCAGCAGCCGCTGTTTCTGACCGTAGGAGGGGCTCCAATCACCATTGGTATACCAATACAGCCGCTCTTGGCGCGCTGCTTCGGGTGAGACGCGCGAAGACATGCGAATGGGATTTACGCGTTCCAGCGCCGAAAGCGTCGCGGTGCGATCGCCTCTTTCAGCGGCTATACGGGCGGCGCTGACCGCAGCCACAGTATTGGCGTAACCAGTCGTGCGGAGGCTTGCATTTTGTCCGAACAGCCAAGGCATTAGGTCTTTGCGCGTCCGCATCAGCCAACGGTTCACGTTTCGAACTTGATCCGGCGCGGTGATTTTGGAACGTCTGACCTCTACGCGCTCGGCCTGCGCCTCGAAATCATGCAAGGCAGCCCGCGCGGCCTCAAACGAGACTCCCTCTACTTTCTTGCCGTCTGCGTCGATGGACGTCTCCACCCACGCGGCCACCGCAGGAAACGAAAGCGGAACGTTTATCGGCGCGTCCATTCGCAGCACGCTGAGTGCTCCAATCCGCAAGTGCAACGGGAGGTTTTCATAGTCCTGTGAATGAAAGATATCGAGTTGCGTGTGGTAGTACTGCAAGAACGGATTGGGCTGATTGTTGTCCTGCGGTCCGAATGGCTCGTTCCACTGCAGGATGCTGGCCGCGCCAGCGCCAACTATTCCAAAGTTCCAGGCGTCGGTTGTGTTTCCCATTCCCGCTTTAGCGGTCACGCGATCAGACACGCCCAGATCGGCGAGCGTCCTTTGCTGGTGCGCGACAATATCAGGTGTCGACGCCAGGGTACCGTGCTTGGACGTCCAGCCCGCCAGATCGATATTGAAGTCGTAGACCAGCCGCCTCAGGATCTCCGGATGCGCGCTCACGAACGCGTGGGAACCGGCCAGCCAGTCTTGCTCAGACCATTCGATTCCCGCTTCCTCTCCTCCGGTGGCAAGGAACATTATGCTGCGGCGGGGACGCCAGCCGTTCTTCAGTGCGCGCGCAATTTCCAGCATCGCTGCGACGCCCGCGCAGTTATCCTGGGCCGACTGCCACCAACGATCGTAGTGGGCCGATACTATGATCCACTCGTCCGGAAACTCGATGCCTGTAATCGTTCCCAAAACGTTCTGCGACTGGCCATCTCCGCTGTCGACCCGGTTCTCTAATGCGACCTCGACGGGACCGTGTTGAAGCTGGCGTTGCAGGTCCGCGGCATCGTTCTTGGAGATCGCGACCATGGGGACCTGCTCGTGATACCACATGCTGTCCTGGCGGATCCCGTTGTCGCGCGCCTGTGGATAGTCGTAGAGCAACATTGCGGCCGCCCCGCGATGCGCCGCTTCGAGAATCTGGTATACAGGCCAAGGCTGGCCGCGCCGGACCAGGACCGCCTTTCCCTTCACGTCGCCTGCACGGTCGTAATCGGCGGAATAGCCTTCCCCTGCATCTACCAGGGTTGTGCGAAGCTGATGCCCGCCGGCAGCATTGCCGCGAGCGTAAGGAACACCATCCCGCCTACCCCAGGTTCCGCCGGCTGCGTGTAGGCTGATCGACGTAATCGGCTTTTTGTTCGCAGTCAAAGATACAGGCCCATACTCGTACGCTCGGACTGCGAACGGCTCACGCCGCACGCTCAGGCCGATTTTCGACATCTCTTGCCCAATTACATCGGCTAACGCTCGCTCCTCGGCGCTGCCCGCTACCGCCGTGCCATTTCCGGCCCCAGAGGGCGTCTTAATGACGTCTTCGGAAAAAAATCGGATCTGCGCCGTGACTCGCGAGGTATCCAGCGAATCGAGCACGTTTTTTTCGGCGTTCGAGATCTGCGCCTGGAGTCCTACTGGACCCGCAATTGTTAAGACTACAGCCGGAATTGCTCTGAGCATGCTTTCCTAGGGGGCCTGATAAACGACTTTGCCGTCCAAGATGGTCGTCTTCACTGCCAGATCTTCGCGCTTCGTCGCCTCGTGAGAGAAGACGTCGCTGGCGAGAATCACGATATCCGCGAGCATTCCGGCAGCGAGCGTGCCTTTCTGCTTCTCGTCGAACGTTGCGTAGGCACTCTCGCGTGTGTAGTCGTCAATGGCCGCGGTCACCGAAAGGCGCTGGTCGGTACCGCCGGGCCGGGCAGCCCGGTGGGTGATGTTGTAAATACGACCCATGGCATCCATGGACGCGACGAACCAATCACTGCCGAAAATAACACGGCCGCCCGCATCGGAAATGCTCTTCCACATGCCTCCGCGAGCTGCGCGTTCCGGACCCAGATTCGTCGCCCACACTCCCTGAGCAGTGGCCGGAAGCGTCCTGCTCTGATTCGGATTGACGACGAAGAATCCGCCAATGGGTTGCATGGAAGCAATCACGCCCAATTTCCCGAAACGCGGAATATCCGCGGGATCGATGGTTTCGATGTGCTCGACACGATTGCGGCGCCCGCGCGAAGGCATCGGGTCCACTTTGGCGATGTACTCGAAGCCATCCAGCGTCATTCGCACCGCGCCGTCCCCCAGCGAATGAATCATGAACTGCCAGCCCCGCTTGTCCATCATCTGGAGGATGCGACGAAAATCGTCAACCGTGTAATTCGGCTTTCCCGGCGACGGTATGTTCGTGTAATTGGCGAGCAGAAACGCTGTATTGGTCTCGATCACTCCGTCCTGAAACATCTTGACGATGCCCGTTTTCAGAAACGGCGTGTCGGGGTGAGTCTTCCAGACCTTATCAAATCGGTCCGCTTCCTTTTCGCTGAACCCAGGCGTCACGAGCAATGAATAGTAAACGCGCAGCGGCAAATCCCCGTTTTTTTGCGCGTCCTGAAAGACATCCATCTCTTCGGGACTCCCGGCAGCTTCCGTTATGCTAGTCACGCCATAGCGCAGCGCTTCCTGGGACGCGGCTCGAAGCGCGCGCCGGTTATCGTCCCGCGTCACCTTCGGAACGATGTTGTAGATCAGGGCCGTGGCGGGCGTTTCTTTGAGCAATCCCGAGGGTTCGCCTGTACTTGGGTCGTGCACGATGAAACCGTTTGGGGGGTTGGGCGTGCTCTTCGTAATGTGTGCAAGCTCGAGCGCTTTGGAGTTGACCCAGATGCTATGGCCGTCATAGCAGCGCATGACCGCCGGCCGATCCGGCACGGCGGCATCAAGTTCCGCCCGAGTCGGCATATCCCCTGGGAAAGCTCCGTAGTTCCATCCGCTGCCTTGAATCCAGGGACGTTCAGGATGCGCCCGCGCGAACGACTTAATGCGGGCTTGAACATCGCTTAGAGTACGCGCACCTTGGAGCATCACGTTGTCCAGTGCTAGGCCGCCGGACAGCAGATGCACATGCGTGTCGTTGAACCCTGGAATAACGGCCGACCCATGCGCATCGATTACCTGCGTCTTAGGCCCCCGCCAAGCCGATATCTCTTGGGTTCGCCCGACCCGCAGGACCTTGTTGCCGCGAATCGCAACAGCCTCTTCGAATTTACCGCTGCCATCCGCGGTATACACCTTGCCGTTGAGGATGAGCAGGTCCGCGCTTTGCCCGGACGTTTGGGCGTATGCCAGTCCCACCATGCCCACAATGGAACAAAGCGATATGTACCACGCATGTTTCCGATGCTTCATAGGTTGGGTGACTACTTCGGCCGCTGGAGTTTTATGTTATTGAGTTCGCTCGCGCTTAGCACGGCCTTGCTTGACTGCGGCACCCCGTTCTCGTGGACGATGAAAGCCACAATGTCAATTACGTCTTTTTCGTCCAGCGTCCCGGGACTATCAGGAGGCATGGTGCTGATGATGCGGCTATAAAGCGATCGCGCGGTCTGTTGATCCCATTCGGACCAGAACGGGTCTCCTTTCAGCGCAGGCGCCTCCTGGCCGCCGTCCAGGTCGTTTCCATGGCAGGCGCCGCACTTTTCGCCAACTATCCTCTGGCCGTGCTTGGCTTGGTCAGCGGAAAATACGCCTGGCTGCGAGGACTGACCGGATGCAATCGCCGCCAACAGCACCAGACCACAGCACGCGGCCGTTACGGAAGCGCGAAAGCGATCCATCCCGCGCCATAGCCTTTCCCGCCGACCGGAACGACGATATACTGCTTTCCGTTCGCCATATACGTCATTGGCCCGCCGGTCGCGCCGACGGGAAGATCCAGCTCGGCGATTACCTTGCCAGTCGCTTTATCAAAGGCGCGCAGTTTCGCCGGACCAGAAATTCCCGCTTGACCCATGACGGCATCGCTCGAATCACCGACAACAAGTAGCGTCTTGGTCAACATGGGTGCCGGGCGGCCAATGTTGCCCAACGGCGGCAGATCCAGCCCTTTCAGCAAAGGATGATTTCTTGGGCCGTCGCCGTTGGCAGCCATCCATACAATGGTGCCCTTGTTCATGTCGTACGCCGTGATGCGGCCATACGGCGGTTTCCAGATCGGTAGGCCATCGATGTTCAGCGGGCTTTGCGGTCGCGGCGCCCCACCCTCACCACCGTTCTGCTGGGATTGTTGATTCCGCGGCCGCTCCAATAGTCCATAAAGCATCGGGTTCTCCGGATCGGGGTTGCGCACAACTCCGTACGATCCACCTTGGGTCATGGAAACGGCGTAATACATGTTGGTTTCCGGATCGAATGCACTGGTGTTCCAATTTCCTGCACCCCAGCCGCCGGGCAGAACCAACGTGCCTCGTTTTCCGTCGGGGTCGTCGCTCCGTACCGATGGAGGCGTGTAAAGCGGACCCATAATGTAATGGCTCACGATTTCAAGCGCCTGTTTGTGCAGCTCGGGCGTGAAATCGATGAGATCCGACTCCGAAAAGCCTTGGCGGTCGTAGGGCGGCGGCTTGGTGGGGAACGGTTGCGTTGGGTAAGCTTCCTCGCCCGGTACTGTTGACTTCGGAACAGGCCGTTCTTCGATAGGCCAGACCGGCTGTCCGTTAGTACGATCGAACACGTACAAGAACGAAGTTTTGTTGGTTGCGATGACCGCTTTGATCTTTTTTCCATCCACCGTCAGGTTGGCGAGAACGGGCGGAGTCGCGGCGTCGTACTCCCACAGGTCGTGATGGATCAGCTGGTAATACCAGACCAGCTTTCCATTCTTGACGTCGAGGCAAATGATGCTGTCGGAATAAAGATTCTTGCCAGGCCGGTGGCCGCCGTAATGAGACGCCGTGGGAGCGCTCAGGGGAATGTATACATACCCAAGCTCTTCATCTGCGGTCAACGAAGCCCATGCTGCCATGTTGCCGACGTACTCAGCCGAGCCCTTCCCCCAGGTATCGCGGCCGGGCTCTCCCGGCTGAGGCAGAATATGAAAGGTCCAAAGCAGCTTGCCGGTGAAAATGTCGAAACCGCGAATGTCCTCGGGCCTGGCTTTGGGATCCATCCCCCCATCGCCGTAACCGCCACTTGCCTTACCTCCTCCATTGCCTCCGATGACGATTACATCGTTGACGATGAACGGTCCCGGCCAGCCAAAATAAGGCGCATCGTCGGGCGTCGGCCGCCGCAAGAACACGCGGCCGTTGTCGCCGAAATTCCGATCTGCTGCACCGGTCTTTGGGTCGATCGAATACATGTACTCACCGCGAACGGAAATCAAGCGCTCTTCATTCCGTTTTCGCCAGTAGGCCACACCACGCGTGCTCTGCCCGGCCGCTTCTTTCAAAGTTGGCTCAATCGGCTGTTGGACCCACTTGGTTTTGCCGGTTGTAGCGTCGAAAGCCTCCATCAGGCCTACCCCGTTGGGTGCATACAGAACGCCGTTGATCATAATCGGCGTGCCTCGAAAATAATTTGAGGGACTGAGATCGGGAAACTGGTCCTTGATCAGCGGATCCACAGCGGGACGCGTCCAGGCAATTCGCAGATTTTTAAAATTCTCGCGATTGATCTGGTCGAGTGGTGAGTAGCGTGTGAAGGCTTTGTCGCTTCCGTAGGTCCGCCATTCGACCGTTTTGGCTGGCTCCTGGGCAATTGCAGTGATGATTCCGATGGCGAGCCCCAGACCGAATCGCACCGAAGATCTAACACTTACCATTCCTGCTCTCCTGTGCTCTACATAGAGCGATAATACATGACCAATTCTCGCGCAAACGCCACGCTAGAAAACTAGTTTCAATGCCAGCTGCCCGATGCGCGGGTCCCTGGTGGATGTGATCTGGCCGACGAGCGCAGAGCGAACGGAAACCTGGCCAAAGGGCGACAGAAATTCGGTATGGTTCAGCACGTTGAAAAATTCCGCGCGGAATAGTAACTCAACACGTTCACTCGTAAGATACGTTTTCTTTTCCAGCGACAAATCGAAATTGGTCAAGCCAGGGCCACGAAACGTGTTCCGCTGCAGATTGCCGTAAGTCGGCGCCGGGCATCCACCGGGCGTTCCGGGTGCAGCGGTGCTGGCGTAACACGCTGGAATGAGGAAATAACTCGGATTGAAGAAGAAGTGTCCCGTGCGAGATACTCCGTTCACTACGAAGGTCTGCACGGTTCGGGGATCCTCGGTCTGTTCGCTGCCGCCCGTCCAATACGGGCGAACTAAGCTGGGACGGCCGTCACCGCCGGGACCAGGCACGTTTGGATTTTGTGCGATGCCGGAATTGAAGTCGACCGGGAAACCGGTTTGCGTGCTGAAGATCGGATAGAGACTCCAGCCCCCGGTCAAGCGCTTCGGCCCTTTTTCCCACATACGATCGAACGGCAGCGTCCATCCGCCGCTCAATACAAATCGCTGAGGGACATCATAAGTCGCGGGCGCATAAAACTGATGGCTGTTGTACGCCGATACCTGCTGCAAATACGCGTCCTGATCGCTGAGGGTTTTGGAATACGTGTAGGCTGCGGTAAAGAACGTTTCCCCTATCGCCGAACCCCTCATGCGCTTGGTCACGCTCGCGAGCAAGCCCTCGTAGTTCGAGTTGCCCAAGGACTTGTCGACGCTGAAGTACGCGTAGGCATTCGGGTACTGCAAACCAGGCTGCAGATTCAGCGGGCGCGTTGTGGTTCCCAGGATGAACGGATCGCCCTCCACATTCACAATCTGCTTGTGCGACGAGCTGCCTACATAAGCCACCTGCATTCCCATGCCGGCGCCTAGCGCCTGCTGGACCGTCAGGTTCCAACCGTACGAGTAGGGATTTCTTTGATACGGATCGATCAGAACGCTATTCGGACCGAATGGCAGGAATCCTGCAGTTTTATAGTTCAGGTTCGGGCTAAGCGGCTTCGATGGAAATGGATTGGGTACACTGGCTGCGCCGTAAGGATCGCTCAAAATGTTAGCCGGTCCATTGGCCGGCACATTCGCCTTGTTGTACGTCAGGACGGCCGACGAATAGAAAGGAGCAGTGCCGTTTTGCCATTGCACGTCCTGCCCGTTGAGGATATCGTAGAACACGCCAAACCCGCCCCGAATGCTGGTTCGACCCTTGCCGAACGGGTCATATGCAAACCCAAAACGCGGGGCGAAGTTGTTCTTATCCGGAAAATAGGTACCGGGACACGGCGAATGCGGATCGCATGGGAAATTCAATCCGACTGGCGCCGAAGGGTACCGCGTCGACTGCTGGCCCGGAATGATGAAATAGTTCCGCTTCTGCGGATCGAATTTGGGCGTGTCATATTCATATCGCAGACCTAATGTCAGGGTCAGGTTCGGACGCACTTTCCATTCATCCTGGCCGAAGATGGCGTACTCTTTTCCGTGAGCGGCACTGAATGCATTCGGCCACTGCGAAAATGCGTTGGGCAGTCCGAAAAGAAAATCCGCCAGGTCGTTGCCTGAACCAATACCGCCTGCAGCCGTGGGTCCGCTGAAGGTGAGCGTACCGTTGGTTTCGTACGCGAACTGGCCATTATTTTGGAGAATCGCGAAGAGACCACCGAATCTTAAGTTGTGCGTTCCCTTGGTCCAACTGACGCTGTCGGTCCAATAATAAGATGTGTCGGCGTACTTCCCAGGCACGCTTCCGCCGTTGTCGCCCAGTGTGAGTCCTGTGACGCCGAAAGTGATAATCGGCGGCGCGGTACTCTCATCCGGTGTGATTTTCATCCCAAGTGATTGCGCCAATGGCAGCTTCTCGGCATAGCCGGAAGTCCCGGAAACGATTCTTTGGGCCGTGAAGTGTGCTTCGTTCAATAGCGTCGGGGTGAGGAGAGAGGTGACACCGAAACTCCCGAAGTACTGATCATTCAGATTAATGACGGAGTATCCCGGAGCGGAGGCGCCGGGAAAAGGGTTGAGCACGGGGTTGTGGTTTCGAACCATGCTGAATGACAGGCGCTCTTTGGGGGTGAATTGAAAATCTTCTCTCGACACGAACTCGTCGCGGTTGTCCTTCGCGCTTCCGTTCGGGGTCAAGATCCCAGTCGCGCTGGTCGGAATGGGCGCACTCTTGATGAAGGCCTGTGTGAATGGGTCGATCTTGGCCGGATCGATAATTGCTTGCGCAGCTAGGGTTGGATTCGACTGGAAATAGGGATGAGCTGCCAAGAATGCCGCCACGCCGGAATCCGGGCCGCCCTTAACCGCGTGAGAGAAATCGCCGCCTAATTCCGCAGGCGTAAACGTCCCCACTTGTGACGCAACCTGGGTCTGGTTCTGACGCTGTCCCTGATATCCGAAGAACCAGAAGAAACGATCTTTACCATTGACGATCTTAGGAATCGTCAGCGGTCCGCCCACGGTTCCGCCGAACTGATTGCGGATCAACGTGGGGCGCGGCGTATAAGCGCCTGGGGTAGCTTGGTTGAAGAAGTTGTTCGCGTTCAAATCACGATTCCGAAGATAGTCGTACAGAGTGCCGTGGACGTCGTTGGTGCCCGACTTCGAGATGACCGTGACCACGCCTCCGTTGCTGCGGCCGTACTCAGCGGAATAGTTGTTTGTGAGAATGCGGAACTCCGCTACCGTGTCGGGATTTGGGTCTACAACCGCGGTGCTGTTCGATACGGAGTTATTTACGCCGCCATCGAGCAGGTACGTGACCGAGTTCGAGCGGCCACCCGCGACGGAAAATCCATTGCCGGCAAATCCCGTTATGTTTTGGTTGCCGGGTGTGCCGATAAGCTGCGGCGTTATACCGGGCTGTGTCAACGCGAGTTGCAGGGTATCGCGGCCGTTCAAAGGTAGATCCTGAACGGGCGCCCCGGATACTACGGAACTGACCGTCGACGAAACGGTGTTCACCAGTGGCTCGGCGGTCTCTACTGTTACCGATTCCCTTACCGATCCGATTTCCAATTGGAAATTCTGTTCCAGCCTGCTCCCGACTTCTACCAGCAGATCCTGAACTTCGCCCTGCTTGAAGCCCTGGCTCCGGACCACCATGCGATAATGCCCTGGCTGAACACTGGGAAAAACATAGATTCCGGCATCGTTGGTGGGGAGACTGGAGACGGTCCCCCGTTCGACGCTGGTGAGGTCAACCGTCGCGCCGACAATCACTGCGCCGCCGCTGTCAGTGACGCGTCCCGAAATCGTGCCGGTTGCGGTCTGGCCAAGAATAGTAAGCGCGGATGCCGCCACAAGCAGGATTCCGTACGCAAACGATTTGCACCAATCTACACGCGCCATTTTGCCCCCCCTCTTATCCGGCCACCGTGCGGTGGCTTAAGGCTGATTGTTTGCGGCGAGTTTCTGGCCTCGCTCAACCTTACAGGAATTCGGTAATGTTGAATAGCATGGCTCAACTCCAGAGGGTTGTCAAGCAGAAAAGTTGAATCGCAACCATCGAGAATTCTAATGCCGGCGCACCCACGGTCCCACGTGGCTCATTGACAGCGGATTCAAATTTCCGCATACTTTCCGACAGTCTCAGCTAAGCCTGTACTTATGAAAACTGCGAACGTCTTAACGGCGGTTCTTTTCGCGCTCTTTGCTACAGCAATGTGGGCCCAACCGGGCGCACAGCTAAGTCAGCGTCCGCCGCGGGTTCCACCGATTACCATCAACTCCAGCGAGGAGCAAATTAAGCAGACCGCCGAAATAGCCCGTGCCGGTCGCAAGCTGACGCCCAAGAGTTGGCCCAATGGCGCTCGCGTCGCCGTTGCATTTTCATTCGATGTCGATAACGAATCGCTTTTCACCGCTCGTCCCCTTCCCGTGCCGATGTCACAGGGCGAATATGGCGCCACCACCGGTCTTCCCCGGATCCTTGCGATGCTCGACCGCCAACGCGTACCCGCGTCCTTCTTTATTCCGGCCATGAGCCTGATGCTGCATCCGGAGATGCTGCACGCGATCCGAAAGAGCGGGGTGCACGAGGTTGGGGTGCATGGATGGGTGCATGAAAGTCTGACCTCGACCAACGGTGCGGCCGACGAGCAACGACTCCTGACCCAATCTATTGATTACCTGACCCGCGCTTTGGGGCAACGCCCAGCCGGCTTTCGCGCTCCCAGCTGGATTTTGACGCCGGATACAATCGGCCTGCTCTTGAACGCCGGTTTTTTGTACGACAGTAGTCTGATGGCAATGGACGAGCCGTACGAAGTCGTTTCGAACGGAAAATCTACTGGCTTGATAGAACTCCCGATCAGTTGGATTCGCGATGATTATCCGTACTATGGCGAGAGCGGCGACGGGTCACTGCCTTCCCCGGATGCAGTGTTTCAGATTTACAAAGAAGAGTTTGACGTCGCCTACCACGAAGGAACGCTTTTCGTTTTGACAACCCATCCGCACATTAGCGGTCACGGCTCGCGCGTGGCTCAGCTGGACAGGCTGATCACTTATATGAAGTCCAAACCAGGCGTTTGGTTCGGAACACTCGAACAGGTCGCGAAATATGTAAAGGCCCAGAATCGCACGGCGGAGTAGATCGTTCGTGAGAGTTTGGTCGATTTTTCCGATTACCGCTTACCTCCTGCTGCAGGCACAAGCTCAGCGACCCGCTTCAGCGCCTCCGCAATTTGTTATCGAAGATGCAACCATTGCAAGCATTCACGGTGCGATGTCGGAAGGCCGCCTTACCTGCCAGCAACTGGTTCAAGGCTACCTGGACCGGATCGCGGCATACGACAAGAGCGGCCCAGCACTGAATTCTCTCATTACCATTAATCCGAATGCGTTAACGCGGGCTCGCGAACTGGATTCCGAATTTTCAGCACGAGGCATGACCGGTCCGCTGCATTGTATTCCAGTGATCGCTAAGGACAATTTCAATACATACGATCTGCCAACCAGCGCGGGTTCTCTAGCTCTGGCGAACTGCAGGCCTGCCGAGGACGCGTTTCAAATTCAAAAAATCCGTCAGGCGGGCGGCATCATTCTGGCTAAGGCGAACATGTCAGAATTTGCAATCAGCGGAGTGGAAACGGTCAGCTCCCGGCTAGCGGGCTATACGAAGAACCCCTACGCCTTGGACCGGGTCACGGCGGGATCGAGCGGCGGCACTGCGGCTGCGATCGCCGCAAACTTCGGCGCGGTTGGCCTAGGAACCGACACCGAAAACTCGATCCGGGGACCGGCGTCGCATACCAGCTTGGTGGGTATCCGCTCAACCATGGGGCTCACTAGCCGGGCTGGGATCGTTCCGCTCGACCTGGATCGTGATATTGGCGGCCCGATGGCTCGGACAGTGGCCGATGCGGTCGCGGTCTTCGACGTAATTGCAGGTCCTGATCCGAACGATCCTATTACCGCGCCGAGCAAGGACAAGCTCCCCGTTGGCGGCTACGCCAGGATGCTCTCAATCGACGGCCTGCGCGGCGCCCGTATCGGCGTGCTCCGTTCCGTGCTCGATCCAAACTCAGCCGACCCGCAAATCGTCGAGCTTTTTAACCGTGCCGTGGCCGATCTCGGCAGGAATGGCGCTAAGCTCATCGACCCGCTGGTGATTGCGGAACTCGAGCCGTCGAATGCCACACGATCCGCCTACCGTACGGGCGAGTCTTTGGTTTGGTCAAGATGTTCGCCATTCAAATTTGAGCTCGATGATTATCTAGCGAGTCTAGGACCGCGCGCGCCGTACACGAGTCTTAAGGAGATTCTGGCGTCGCGGAAACTCCACCCATCCGTTAGACAATACATGGAAAGGGCGGCGGAGGTCCCTCGACGCCCTCACGACGATCCAGTTTGCGAGCCGGTCCGCAACGGCATGCGCGAGATCCGGGAAGCGGCTCTAAACTCTTTCGCAGAATACGCTTTGGATGCAATCGTGTATCCGAGTTGGAGCGCCCCTCCGCGCCTCATTGGTGATTTGAACAGTCCTGCGGGTATGAACAGTGGGCGCATTGCATCACCCGCTGGTTTTCCTGCCATCACGGTTCCAATGGGGTACGTCCACGGATCATTGCCCTCGGGGCTTGAATTGCTAGGCAAACCTTGGTCGGAATCGACGCTTTTCAATCTCGCCTTCGCGTACGAGCAAGCTACGCATCATCGAAGGAGCCCGTCCAGCGTGCCAAAGTTAAACATTGCCAGGGCGAAGTAAGTGAATCCTGTTCAGATCTAGCAGTTAGGACGACATGACTACGAGGTAAGATGAAGATTACAGCCGAAAGGGAAAACCGTTGCAGAGTGTGACTCGGGCAGCCAAACGCAGCCGGAATCGAACGAAAAACAATTCATCAGGCCAACCAATTGTTATTCAAGAGGCGCTGAAAATTGGAACAGTTGCGCGTAGATTGGGAATATCAGCTTCGCTGCTTCGCGCCTGGGAAAAACTAGGCCTGGCGCGTCCGGTGCGAACCGGAAGCAACTACCGCATGTACACGGATGACGATCTGCGCGTTCTGCGCCGCGCTGTTTATTTCCGGCGTATGCGGGGGCTCAATGCGCCGGCAATTCTAGATCGTTTGCGTCAGGAAGGTTTACTCAATCACAAAAGCTCCGCTCCCGCCCAGGAACCACCTTCAATTGGTCCGCACCTGAGAAAGTTGCGTCTCCAGCGAGGCGAATCGCTCGCGATAGTGGCAAAAGCCGTGGACGTGTCGGTCGGTTTTCTGAGCAATTTGGAACGTTCGCAGAGCGGCGCTTCGATCGCGATGCTACGGAAGTTGGCGCAGTATTATGGCCTGAATATCCTCGATTTCTTTGGCGATGCGAACGCTTCCTCACCGTTGATACAACCGCACGAGCGGCGTGTGCTACCTGGCGGAGAAGGCGTGCGGATGGAACTTCTCGCTTCAGGCAAGATTACGATGGAGCCACATCTATTTCGCGTGGCTCCTGGCGCGGGAAGTGGTGAACAGTATTCGCACGAAGGCGAGGAGTTTCTTTTTATCGTCACCGGTCAATTCTCTATTTCGCTCGAAAACCGGGAATACAACCTGTGCGCCGGCGACAGCTTCTACTTTAATAGCCAGACTCCGCACCGCTGGCACAACCCCGGCAAGAAGGAAACAACTATTCTCTGGATCAACACCCCGCCGACATTCTGAATCTGGGGTGTGGCGCTCACGCGTTGATCAGTTCGCTGACCGCGCGGTGAGCCTGATTGATGGCGGCGTCGGTGTAAGCTGTCGCTGCGGCATCGGAGTTGGCAATGCTGATTCTTCCAAACCGCTTTCTGCCGATTTCGTGCGGCGCTTCACCGGGAGGCCAGTCGGGATCGAAAAGTGGATTGTATTCGTAACCATAGCCATGCGGCCAGCGATTCACCGTGATTGCCTGGATATCGCGCGCAGGGTCGAACCCGCCGCCGGCCAGGATGCGAACTAACTGATCGCGAATATTGCGTTCGAACGTTTCAAAAGATGTTGCCAGTAGTTCGGAGCGCCCGGCCTTCTGTTGATCGCGCACCGGTAGACCGGGCTGGCATGGTGTCCGGGTCATTCCCAGGATCATCGGCTCATCTGGCGTTCGCGAGGTCTGATAATCGCCCATGTTAGGGCCGCTCGTAAGGTTGACGCCAAAATGATACATGCCAGGCGACGAGACGCCCGACATACCCAGATTCTGAAATGCGGTCCAATTCTGAATGCCCACACGCGTGTACACTAGCGGCACTTTCACCAGATAGCGCATTGCTTCTTTTTGCTTGGCGGGCATTTCGGGGCACAGGAACGGCACCACCATGTTCCAACACGCCATGACGACCGCGCGGGCTTTCACGTCGTATAGCTTCGTTCCACCCTGAACATACGTCACTTCGACTTCTTTCGCGTGCGACACATCGCCGCGATGGCGCGCTCTCACCACCGGGCTGTTCAGGCGCAGCCGCACGCGCGCACCAGGTTGATCGAGACGGCTGTAGTCCACCACCGAGGTCACGATGTCTTCCACCGTGCTCCCCGGCACAGCTTGCGGGATTAGCTTCCGAACCAGCAGCCGGGCAATGGATGCATTTCCGTCGGGGAAATGGAAATAATACGATCCGCCATTCGCATAACCGGCAGCCGTGAAGCTCATCCGCGGCGCACTGCCGCGCTCGAGATTCAGGCCTTGAAATCCCGGCAAGCGCATGGCCCAGCAGTCGAGCGCGGGCTCCGCGTCGATGCCGACGCCCCATTCGCCTTGAGTACGCGTCTGGTAGAACGGGATTACGCCCGGATCGACCTTGGCCACATTCAGCAGAAAATCCTTGTAGCTCATGCGCGAAAGCCGATCTTTTTTTTCGGCGGAAGATAGACCGGGCATGTAATCGACGGACTCTTGTTCCAAGCGCGCGATGTCGCCTTGCACCTGTTCCGACAGCGGCGTCCGCGCCAGGAATTCCTTCCACGAGTTCGCCCCTCCGGCTGCCCTCGCTCGTCCGCCGCCGGGCACTCCAACCACAAGCCGGTCTTCTCCAAAAGTCTGTCTGTCGAAAAAAAAGGCCGGCTTCAGTCCGAGTTCGGCGAACGCATTGCTGCGCGCGTATTGCTTGGCTAGCGCCCGAGGATCCATGCCGAGTTCTTTTAGTAATCCATCCGCCTCGGCGCTGTACGGCGTGGGGCTATCGATTGCGACTGTTCCCCCATTCACCAATTGCATGCGCCCGCCCAGGTGAAACTCGTTCCGTTTCGCATGCCCCCCGAAATCGTCGTGATTCTCAAGAATAAGTATGCGGGCCGCGTCGCCGGCGTGCTGGCGGAAGAAATAGGCCGCAGCCAGCCCGCTGATCCCCCCACCCACGACGACCAAGTCATAAGTTTCGTGTGTATCGGCAGGCTTGCCCGCGGTCTTCCAAAAGGTGCCGTCGCGGAGGGCATGCACGGCTTCAAACGAGCCAGAGTGGCTGCCGCGCATACCTGAGCGGACCGGCGGATACGTACCAGCGGTTTCGCCGCTCTGCTCCTGCGCGAGGGATGGCGGAATGCCGCCCAGCGCTCCGACCGCTACCGCCATGCCGTTCAAGAAATCGCGCCGGCTGATTGGCCGGCCCATGCCCAGTTCGCGGTCGCTGAACTCGCTCATGTCAAGCCGTCGCCGCGCTGCTCGATCCGAGGAGTTCGGTCACTGCGCGGTAAGCCTGATCGATTGCTTGGTCCGTGTAGGCCGCGGCAGCAGCATCCGAGTTCGCAATCGTAATCCGCCCAAAC